>Ga0187846_10000170_pt1 | contig 39042 bp, 32 predicted proteins | sample TC_taG_FD_161473 | JGI IMG/M metagenome (GOLD analysis project Ga0187846, IMG submission 161473) | Biofilm microbial communities from the roof of an iron ore cave, State of Minas Gerais, Brazil - TC_06 Biofilm (v2) | ecosystem: Environmental > Terrestrial > Deep subsurface > Cave > Wall biofilm... | reverse complement strand
GCTCGCCGATCTTATTCTCGCCTCGTCATGCACGCCGCCGTTCACACCGCTCATGACGCATGCCGGCCGGCCGGCCCTGGACGGCGGTATCGCCGACAACGTTCCGGTCGACGCCGTGGCAGGCGAGGCTCCAACACTAGTGCTGCTCACGCGGCGGTACGATCGGCTGCCCAGCGAGCCCTCGCGGGTGTACCTGCAGCCGGCCGCGACGATCCCGATCGCGCCGTGGGACTACACCGACCCGCGCGGCGTGCAGGCGGCATACGATCTCGGACGCCACGACGGCGAACGCTTCCAGCTGCTGCGACCGCCACCGATCTAGGGTCTGCCGGGCTCGCTCAGCGTAGCCCCGGGGGCAGTGGATCGCGGCCAACGCGCACTAGCCCCCTCAAGCGCCGAGGCGCTGCACCCATTGCCGGGGTTGCCCCCTGCAGGATGGCAGCCGGCGCGCTGCCGGAGATTTCTTCCGCGCCAGCGCGCGGACCTTACGGCATGATCGTCAGCGCGTTGGCGGCGGCGGCGAGCGCCATGACACGGCCGTTGCCGACCCACTCCGCCGCCTCGACAATCGCATCGGCCCAGCTCGGCGGCATCAGCACGAGCGGCGTAAGCAGCCCGCCGGCCACGGGGATCAGCCGGTTCAGGCTGGTCTTCACGTCGGTCCGGGCAGGCGCAACGTCCTTCATGCAACAGTGGTGACGCAATCCTCGTGCCAACCCATTCTTCGGCCTGGCATGAAGTCGATATCTATCTGTTACTCAGATAGTTAAGTTCAAACTGCCACCACCTACGACGAGCGCGATCACGCACAGTTGCAGTGCGTCATCGCGCTCGGATGCCCCGCGGTGGAGGGATTTAGTCCCACTGAAAGATCGCGGCTGAAATCAGCTTGTTCTCAACCTTCTTCACGCCGGCGACGGCCTGCGCAATCGCCTCGGCGCGGCGGATCACCTCGGCGTTCTCGACCGTCCCGCTCAGCGTGACCGCGCCGTCGCGGGTCCGGATCTTGACGCCGACGCCGCGCACCGTCGTCACGCCGTCGTAAGTCTCGATCTTCGCCCCGGGCGGACCGATCGCCGTGCGCAGCGCCTCGGCGACGCGCGCCGTGACGGTCTGGTCATCGACGGGTTTCGCCGTGGCTCCCTCGCTCCGGCGCGATGCCTCGCCCGCCGATTGCCTGCGGTCCGCGGTCTCGCTGCCCGACCCGCCGTCCGCGTACCCGACTTCGCGCAGCATGTAGTCGACCACCGCCTTGATGTCGGCGTCGGACAACCCGCTGTAGCCGCCTTTTGCCAGCATCGCGGTGTTCGGCTTGCCCTTCAGGGCGGCCGCGTACATGGCGTCCCGGCCCTGGGCGATGCGCGCCGCCCAGGCGGCTCGGTCGGTGAGCTTCGGCGCAAGCCCCGCGCCGCTGTCATGGCAGAAGCTGCACTTCGCCCGATAGATTTCCTCGCCCGAGGCGGCGAGCGCGCCCCCCGCGATCATCAGCGTCGCGGCGCCAAGCAAGCCGGCACTACACGTCCTCATTGATTGACCCCGATGCCGCGGCAGCGGGAGCCCGCGGCGATCCCCTAGCAGACGCGACCGCGCGCCGCTGCTGCGCGGCGCGGCGCCCAGGGTGCTCTGGCGCTCAAATCCGGAACCGGTCTTCAGGGGAGGCATCGCAGCGCGCGCGCGAGGTCACCGGCCGCCGCCGCCGCCGCCCGCTCCAGCAGGCCCATGACGATGTAGTAGCCGAGGTGACGGTAGCTCTCGAACTGCACCTCGTCGAACCACTGGTCGCTCGTCGCCTGCTGCGGGAAAGTCCGCTCCACCTGCGCGTAGTGCTGAATGTCAACCGGCTCGCCCCCGGTGAGCGACGACTTGATGTACAGCAGCGTCCCCGGCTCACCGCCCTCGGGCGAGAGATCGTAGCGAATGACGCCTACGGCATGATGCGCCTTGCCCTCGCGCTCACCCGGCGGTGGGCGGATGGCGTCGACCTGGATGTCGATCGTCACGCCGAGGTCCACCTCGCACTTGCGTATCGCGTTCGCGAGGTCCTCGAACTGGTAGCTCGGGTCGGCCCCGGCATCGCAGGCGACGATCACCGCGCAGCGCCGCCGCACCAGCTCATAGATGCCGAGGTTCTCGAAGTGCCCGCCGTCGCTCAGGTAGACGAACGGCGAGCGCTCGGACGTGAGGCCGAGGAGCTCCATGAGGAGGTATCGGCCGGCGATCCGCGGCGAGCGCACCTGCCAGCTCGCCTCCATCGGGTTGGCGCACCATTGCCCGAGCCGTACGTTGAAGACCGTCAGCATCACCGACAACGCCGGCGAGGTGTGGTAGCCCTGGTTCGGGCTCGCCGCGGCGCCCGAGGTCGCAAAGGCGCTGCCAAGCCACGGGCCGCCGTCGCGATACAGATAGCGCGCGGTCGGGCGGAACGCGCCGCGTTGGGCGGCTTCGGGCGCGACCGGGTGGCCAAACCACCCATCGCGCGCCGGCACCGGAAGCTCGAAACCGCTGTAGAGCGGCGTGAAGCAGAACGAGGCGGCCTTGCGGTGCTGCCAAGCGAGTTCCCGCGACGCGACCAGGTTCAAGGCGGTATTGATGACGTGCAGCGGCCGCTGCACCCTGCCCGACGCGGCGGCGAGCGCCGACAGGCGCAGGTCGTCGCCCGGATCGAGGTCGGTGAACGCGTGCGGGATGCGCCGTAGGCGCGCGTCCGGATTCCAGTAAGTCGAGGCGCCGAGATAGCAGCGCGTCAGGCGGTTGCGATAGAACTGGTGAAACGCGAACAGGTTGATGTCGATCCGCCAGGAGAGATAGAGCGCGGCCGACGCCGCGGCCGCCATGAGGCCCAGGAGCCAGGCGAGCGGCAGCTTCGCCGCATACAGGTCGTGCTGCGCCCACGCCACGATGCCCGCGCTGTCGATCAGGAACATCTCCGGATTCCGCGCGAGGAGCGCGAGGCATTCCTGCACCGCCCAAGCCATCATGATCAGCATGCCGAGGATGAAAACGTACGGCGACACGATCACCACCCATTCCACCCAGCGGTTGGAGGTCTCGCCGCCGGTGAGCCGACTCTTGCCGAGCAGCACGCCGGCGATTGTGGAGAGGAGCCACGCGCCGAGGCCGGTCTTGTGGAGCCAGGCGCTGCCGGCCGGGCTGCCCGACCAGTGCATGATCGCCGGCCCGAAGATGACGATCAGGAAGAGCGCGAGCCACGCGCCCGACAGGAGCAGCAGGAACCCGCCCAGGCGCCCGATCCATTCCCGATCGTGCTCGGTGAACGCTCGCTTCGCGAGACCGACCTGGAATGCGACCACGGCCGCGGAAATCGCCACCACGGCGACCGTGCCGAGCGCGGTGGTGAGCCAGTGCGCCTCCGGCGGGAGCGGCGCTTCGCTGTCGAACGCGAGTTCCCGGCTCACTTCCTGGAACGCGTGCGCGAGGCCATAGAACAGCACGCCGCCGGCCGACCCGGCGAACAGCCCGGCAGCAAGAATGTGGCCCCACCGCCGTCCTTCTTCGCCCGCCACGCGTGCGGGGTCCTGCGGATCCCACGGCTCGCGCGGCAGCCGCGGCCGGGAACGCCACAGCGTCCCGGCCCAGCCGCACACCCACACCAGGAAGTTGAGCACCATGCAGGCTAGGACCCAGTACCGGAGCGGCAGCTTCTCGGCGAGATGCCGCCCCTCGACCAGGAACCAGTGCGCGATCAGCCATCCGCCGAGGAGCACCATCCCGCCGCCGAACACGACGATCCACCCTTCGCGCTCGTACAGCTTGCGGCTCGTCTCGGAGGTCGGCGGTCCGAGGCCGGCCCCGATCACGATCGCGGTGATGCCCAAGGCCGCAGCACCGAGCGCCCGATCGAGCGCCCGTTCGACCAGCCCCGCCGGAGAGGCGGCCACGATCGCATGGCAGGCGAGCAACAGCGCCGCGGCGGCCATGACGAGCACGGTGAGGTTGAGCTGCAGGTTACGTACGTAGATCGCGACCGCGGTCAGCGTATCCGGGCTGAGCAAGCCGGCACGCGGCGTGAGGTAGTTGCTGTAGCGGCGCAGGAAGCGGACCGCGGCGTCCTCGTGGTCGTAGTCTTCCTTGCCGGTCGCCGCCGGCACTGGCTTCTTGCGGCGCGGATCGGGTGCGATGAGCGCCTCGGCCGCGGCGACGTCGCCGCCGGCGCGGCGATGGATGAGCGCCGACAGCCACGAGCCGATGTAGCCGCCGCCCGATACCGTGGACAGGTAGTCGAACGACCGCAGCAGCCCGAGCTGGGCGAAGCCTTGCAGCACGCCGAGATTGAACGTCGCGCTGCGGATGCCGCCGCCTGAAATCGCGAGCCCGATCAGGCCCTCGTCTTTTCTTTTGCCAAGCGCGTGGCGCTCCGCCTCGCGCACCTGCGCGAACGTGTACGGGCCGTCCGCCTGCTTGGGCTCCAGCCGCTCGCGATGCGCTTGCCCCGCCTGCATGGCTCGCCCTCCTCCTCGGCTTGGGGAATCGGCGGGGTCGATCCTACGCGAAGCGCAGGCGCCCGGGCGCGCCCACCGTCGGTGGCGCGCCGCCGCCGTCACTGCGGCAACCGCCCGCGGTCCGGGCCGCTCCGCCCGGATCTCGAGCGCCGGATGACCCGCGGCCGGGCGCCGGTCACTTCAGTATCCCCCAGAGGTCGCTGTGATCGTCGGTCCAGACATGCACCTCGCGCTCGCTCTCGAGCGGCGCGGACGCGCCCTCGAGCGGGGCCTGCGTAAAGACCCCCGGCGCGTCGGTGAGGAGCACCCAGGTCGAGCTATAGGTGCCGCGCTCGTCGTCGCTCTTGTCGTTGACCAGCCGCGCGCTCTTACCGAGGCTCGCCGCCGCCGCGCGCACGACCGGCTCCAGATCGAGGTAGCGGTTCGAGATGTGCACGGCGAGGATGCCGCCCGGCCGCAGATGGCGGAAATAGAGCGCGACGGCCTCCGCGGTAAGCAGGTGCACCGGGATCGAGTCGCTGGAGAAGGCGTCGACGGCGAGCAGGTCGAACCCTTGATCGGCTTCGCGCTCGAGCGACAGCCGCGCGTCGCCGAGGATCAGTTCCACTTTCGCCTTCGAATCGCTGAGATAGCTGAACTCGCGCAGCGCGAGCTGGATCACCTGCGGGTTGATCTCGTAGATGCGAACCGTGTCGCCCGGCCGCCCGTACGCAGCCAGCGTGCCGGCGCCGAGACCGATGACGCCGATCTTCACCGGCCCGCGGCGCTGCAGCGCTTCGATCGCACGGCCGACACCGGAGGTCGCGGCGTAGTAGGTGATGGGCCACCCACGGCGCTCCGGCGCCTGGAACTGCTTGCCGTGGGTAATCGTGCCGTGCGTAAGGATACGCACCGCCGCGATGCCCGCGCCGGCGTCGGCGACGCTCAGTGTGGCGTAGAAATTGCGCGCGAGGAGCCGCGCCCCGCGGGCCGAATCGGCATACGCCCAGACCATTGCCGCCGCGAGGCCGACGCTGAAGAGCGCCCCGCCGCCGACGGCAGCACGCCACGCCGCCAGGCCGGGGAAACTCGCGCCGTCCGCCGCGAGCGCGCCGACTACCAGCGCGGCGGCGAGCACTATCCCGACCGGCAGCTCGTAGAGATCGTGGAACACGCGCGGCGCGATCAGGCCGACGAACACGCCGCCGAGCGCGCCGCCAAGCGCGATCATGACGAAGAACGCGGTCAGGTGCCGCGGATGCGGCTTGAGACGGGCGAGCTCGCCATGGCACGCCATGCACACGACGAAGAGCGTCGCGCAGTACAGCGGGATCATCAGCGCGAGCCGCGGGTTGTGGTACCCGCTCGTGAGCGTGAGCAGCACGCCGACGCAGCCCGACGCGGCGAGCGGCAGGTAGTAGCGGCGCCGGTACCAGCCGCGGCCCTCGAAGCACAGGATGAACGAGAGCAGGTACAACGAGAGCGGCAAGACCCACAGGAACGGAATCGGCGCGATGTTCTGCGACAGATGGCTGGTGAATGCGAGCAGCACGATCGAGGCCGCCGCCGGCAGCGCAACCCACAGGAGGTAGCGCCCGGCGCGGGGCTGCTCGGTCATCTCGTCGGCCGCGGCCGTGGGTACTTCGGCCGGCAGCGCGCGGCTGCGCCAGGCGAGCACGCCGCACGCGGCCGCGAAGACGACGAAGGCGGCCGACCATCCCCGCGCTTGGCCGCGCGTCGGCAGCCACGCCTCGACCACGAACGGATAGCTCACGAGCGCGAGCATCGAGCCGAAGTTCGACAGCGCGTACAGGCGGTAGGGCATCGCGCCGATCCGGGCCCGCGCATACCACGCCTGCACGAGCGGGCTCGTGGTCGCGAGCAGAAAGTAGGGCAGGCCCACCGTCGCGGCGAGCAACCCCAAGATGCGCCAGCTCGGATCCGATTCACCGAGCGGCTTCCAGCTGGCGTCGGGCAGAATCGGCAGCGCCGCGACCCCGGCCGCCAGCAACGCGATGTGCAGCAGCGCTTGACGACGCGGGTGCAAGCGCCGGATTGACCAGTGGGAATAGAGATACCCGGCGACCAGCAACAGCTGGAAGAACAGCATGCAGGTGGTCCACACTGCGGCCGAGCCGCCGAACCAGGGCAGGATCATTTTGGCGATGATCGGCTGCACCTGAAACAGCAGGAACGCCGAGAGGAGGACGGTGCTCGCGTACAGCATCGACGGTGAAACCGGCGCCCGGCGCGGCTACGACGTGCCCACCGGGCGCGGGCTGCCCCCGGTCCCCCGCGAGCGCCCGGTGCGGGCGGGCTGCGAGCGCGTGCCGACTGCGGCGCTTAAAATCCGTGCCATCGAGGACCCACGCCGATGAGCGCAATTCGCGAGTATCCATTCCGCACCTGGCGTCCCGCGATCGAGGAGGCGGTGCGCCGCGAGGCGCAGTCGGCGCTCGAGGCCGGCTGCGTCCTCTTCTTCCCGCAGCTCGCGTTCGAGGTGGCGCCCGACGAGCGGCAGTATCTTTCGCCGAAATGGTCCGACGGCAAGTCGAAGAACGTCAGCTTGCGCAGCGCCGGCGCGCGGCTGCGCGGCGCGGTCGGGACGGCGGCGGAACTCGCCGGGCTGAGCGCCATGACGCAGCGCTTCGCCGACTCGAGCGCCACACTCGTCGCCGCGCTCTTCCCCGGCTATGTCGCGCGCCTGAGCCGGGCGCGAACGAGCTTTCGGCCGGCGCCCGCGGCGGACCGCGAGCTCAGCTGGCGCAAGGACGATACCCGGATGCACGTGGACGCGTTTCCGTCGAACCCGCTCCACGGCCGGCGCATTTTCCGGGTGTTCAGCAACATCAACCCGGCCGGGATGCCGCGCGTCTGGCGCATCGGCGAACCGTTCGAAGAGATGGCGCGGCGCTTCCTGCCCGCGGTACCCAAGCAGTCGCGCGCGTTGGCGTTGCTGATGGCCGCCGTCGGCATCACCAAGGCGCGCCGCAGCGAGTACGACCACGTCATGCTCCACCTGCACGACCTCGCGAAGGCTGATCTCGACTATCAGCGCACCTCGTGCCGGGAGGAATTCCGCTTCCCGGCCGGCAGCACCTGGGTGTGCTTCAGCGACCAGGTGATGCATGCCGCGACCGACGGCCAGTACATGCTCGAGCAGACGTCGTACTTGCCGGTGACGGCGCTCGGCGAGCCGGCGACCTCGCCGCTGCGCGTGCTCGAGCGGCTCGCCGGGCATCCGCTGGTCTAGGGTCGGTTCGCGCGCGCTCGGCGCGGTCGGTCGGTCACGCGGTGGCGATCGATCCGCCGCGCAGCCCCGGCATGTCGAAGCCCGCCGCGATCAGCTCGCGCACGAGCTGCGCGCGTTGCTCGACCGCGAGCTCCACGAGCGGCGGCCGCACCGTGACCCAATCCGCATCGTCGGCGTAGTGCGCGATCGTCGCCTTGAGCGCCGGAATCATCGACACCTGCGCCTGCAGAATCTGCCGTATCCGGTCGATACCCGCCTGCAGCGTCTCGGCCGTGGACGATCGCCAGTTGCGGTAGAGGTGGTCGATGCCGTGCGCGTTGACGTTCGCGCCGGCGGTGATGCAGCCCACGCCGCCAGCGCGCAGGGTGCGCAGCAGGAACACCTCACTCCCGGCGAACACGTCGAAGCCCTGCTTCGCGAACGCATCGATCATCGCTTTGGTATTCCCCCAGTCGCCGGAGCTGTCCTTCACGCCGGCAATGGTTTGCGGATACGCCCGCAGCAACCGCTCGATCAGCGGCAGCGTGATCGGCACCTGCGCCACCGGCGGAATGTGGTAGAGGTAGAGCTGCAGGCGATCGTCCGCGACGCGGTCGATCACCGCAGCAAAGTTCCGATAGAGCCCTTCGTCGGGCACGCCCTTGTAGTAGAACGGCGGCAGCATCAGCACCCCGGCGCAGCCGAGCTTCACCGCGTGGGCGCTCAGCCGCACCGACTCGGTGAGCGCGCAACAGCCGGTGCCGGGCATCAATTGCGCGGCCGGAACACCGCCTTCGACCAGCTGTTCGAGCAAGACCATCCGCTCGTCGGCGGCGAGCGAGTTCGCCTCGCTATTGGTGCCGAACACGGCGAGGCCGGAGCAGCCGTGCGCCAACAGCCATTTGCAGTGGCGCACGAAGCGCTGCGCGTCGGGCGAGCAATCGTTCTTGAAGGGCGTGACCACCGGTGCAAGCACGCCGCGGAGTCGCCGGGTCATTTCAGAGCCTCGAGGGAGCCGGAACCGAAGGCCGGGATTCTATCGGATCGCGCCGCGCCCCGGCCGCCTGCGGCGGCGCTCCCTGCATTGAAAACGCTCGACCAGGCGTCTATACCGGAACTGCCGCGGCCGGCGGCGGCTCGCCGCACGACGCGCATCACACCTAAAGGAGGACCGGCAATGGCTCGATGGTCGCAGCTGCCCGCAGTTACCGTGGTCACGCTCATGCTCACCGCGCCGGCGGCCACAGCCGCCGACGTCGACGCCCAGCGTCTGGTCGACGCCGACAAGGAGCCGGACAACTGGATGACCTACCACGGCACTTACCGGTCGTGGCACTACAGTCGGCTCGCCGAGATCAACACTTCGAACGTGGCGAAATTGCGGGAAGCCTGGTCGCATGTCGCGAGCCGCTCGGCGAGAGGCTTGCAGTCCTACCCGCTCGCCGTGGACGGCGTGCTGTACTACTCGGGCTCCTACAACCAAGTCTGGGCGCTTGACGGCGCGACCGGCGAGGTGCTGTGGCAGTACAAGCAGAAGCTGAACGAGGACCTGGTCGCGAAGCAGACGCATTCGCCGTACAACCGCGGCATCGGCATCGGGTACGGCAACCTCTACATGGGCACCCTCGACGGCAAGCTGGTGGCGATCGACGCGAAAAGCGGCAAGCTCAACTGGGAAACGAAGCTCGTCAATTCGGAAAAGCTCACCGTCGGCTTCACCGGCGCACCGCTCGTGGTTAAGGACAAGGTGATCATCGGCGCACAGGGTGGGGAGTGGCCCGACCGCGGACCGATCTTCGGCGTCGATGCCCGGACCGGCAAGCAGCTGTGGCGCTTCTACACGGCTGCGGGCGAGGAGGACAACGGCGATGCGCGCAACACCTGGCGCAACGACTCCTGGCGCACCGGCGGCGGCGGCGGCTGGATGCCGGGCGGCTACGATCCCGAGACGAACACGGTGTGGTGGGGCACGGCCAACCCGGCGCCGCTCTACGACTGGTCGGGAGCCGATTGGATGACCAAGGGCGCGCGCCCCGGCGAGAACCTCTATACGACCTCGGTGATCCTGCTCGATCCGGACACCGGCAAGCTGAAGGGCTATCACCAGGAGCTCCCGCACGATGCGTGGGACTTCGACAGCGCCACCGGCGAATTCCTCATGATCGAGCGCGGCGGGAAGAAGTTCGTCGTCCACCCGAACAAGAGCGGCTTCGTGTGGGTGTACGACCGCAATGGCAAGCTGCAGAACGTCTGGCGCCTGGTGCAGAACATCAACTTCGTGCAGGACATCAAGCCGAACGGCGAGCTGGTCGGGCGCCGCGATATGACCGAGGGCAAGCACGAGAACCTGTGCCCATTCATCGCCGGCGGCATGAGCTGGAACATGGGGTCCTACAACCCGAAGACCGGTCTGTTCTACAAGGTCGGCAACGAGTGGTGCATGGACCTCGAGATCGTGAAGACGACGCCGATTCTCGAGCCGATGGCGCAGCTCAACATCGGCGCGAATTTCAACATCACCAATCCCAAAGGCGACAAAGCGCACGGCCACGTCTCGGCGCGCGACCCGATCACCGGCAAGAAGAAGTGGGAGATCGTGTTCCCCGAGCCGCCGCTCGCGAGCCTGCTCTCCACCGGTGGCAACCTCCTGTTCGTCCCCGACCCGCGCGGCTGGCTGCACGCCTACGACGCGCTCACCGGCAAGGAGCTGTGGAAGCACAACAACGGGCAGGGGCACAACGGCGGCATCATCACTTACCGCGCCAAGGGCCGGCAGTACGTCGCCGTGATGACCGGCTGGGGCGGACTCGCCGGCGATGACTACGGCTCGTTCTTCGGCGGCGTGTTCGCGCAAATGCCGAAGGACTCCGGCGTGCTCAAGGTCTTCGCGCTACCCTAGTCGAGTCGACGGCGGGCGAAGGGCGGGGGGACGGGAACGGTCTCCCCGCTCTGTCCGCCAAGCGGCCGATCCTTTAACCGGGCTCGAGTGCGCGCCAACGCCGCGGCGGCGCGAAACAAGCGTATCGGGAGCACGGGCATGTCTCGCGACGAGCTTGAGCGACTGTGGGCCGACCCCAGCAATTGGAGCGCGGTATACCGGTGCGCGCGCGATCCCCGAGTGATCGTTCCGCGTCGTCGGCGCTGGATGGGGTGGACGGTCAACTTTGCTCACCCCCGGGCGTGGCTCGCAGTGCTCCTCAGCCTCGCCATCGCCGTGGGGCCCGCGCTGTTGGTCATGCCATTCGCCCTGCGCCGGCCGTGGGTGATCGCGGCGGCGGTCGCGGCCTCGGTATGCATGCTGATCGTGATATCGCACTGGGAGGCGTCGCGCCCGCGCGAGTAGCTGTGGGGGCCGCCATTCTTCGCCGCCGCCTCGCCGCCGCTGCGATCTTGATGCGCCGCCCGTTCGCCGTGCTCATTGGTCTCGCGCTCGCGGCCGCCAGCGCCTGGGCGCAGGCGCCCGCGCCGCCCGCCCCGATGCAGTCCGGCACGCGCGCCGCCGATCGACCGGTCGAGCCGAGCGCCGCCGAAGCGCCCCCGAGTGCGACGGCGGCCAGTTTGAGCGTCAATCAGTTGTTCGCATCGAGCTGCGGCTGGTGCCACGCCAAAGGTGGACGCGAGCCGGGGAAGGGCCCCAAGCTGATGGGCACGCCGCTCACCGATGCCGAGATCGTGTCCCGCATTCGGAACGGCAAACCGGGCCAAATGCCGGCCTTCGGAGCGGCGTTCAACGACGAGCAGCTGCAAGCGATCGTCGGCTACATCCGCGAGCTTCAGCCTTGATGCGGCCGCGGTCGCGCGTCGTCGCCTTGACCGCAACGGCGCTGCTGAGCGCCCTGCCCTCGACGGCGCAAACGCGCGCCCTCGAGGAGATCCGGGTGCGCGGCGAGATCTCGGTTTGCGCGAACCCCAACGCGCTGCCCTACGCGAGCGATCGGCCGCAAACGCCCGGCTTCCAGATCGAGATCGCCCGGGCGCTCGCCGCGCGGCTCGGCTTGCGGCTGCGCGTCGAGTGGATCGTGCCCCGCATGCGCGCCGCGAGCGTCGACTGCGACATGCTGATGGACACGATCGCGAAGCCCGAGCTCTACGGGCCCGCGATCACGCTCTCGGTGCCTTACCAGACCGGCGGGGTCGCGCTCGCGTTTGCGCCGGGGCAGCCGACGGTGGCGAGCTATCGCGACCTGAAGGCCGGGACCCGCGTCGGCGTGATGATGAATTCGCTCGCGAGCTTGATCATCAGCAAGACCGGCGCGCGCATGGTGCCGTTCGGCTTCGAGGACGATATGGTGGCCGCGGTCGGGCAGGGCGAGGTGGATGCCGCGGCCCTCTCGCCGGCTTCGATCGGGTACTACAACTTCACCAACGCCGCGCGCAAGGTCGCCCTGGTCCACGCCGAGGATTCCGAACCCGAGTTGAAGTGGGCGGTCACGGTCGGGCTGCGGCGCGCCGACGCGCCGCTCGTCGCGGTGGTGAACGCGGCGCTTGCCGCCTTGATCGACGATGGGACGATCGCCGGCATCTATGCGAAGTACGGCGTCGACTACCGCCGCCCGTAGCCGCTCTCGCCCGCCGCCGCGTACAGCGCGAGCAGCGTCTCGCGCAGCCACCGGTTGCCCGGGTCGGCGTCGAAGCGCTCGTGCCAGTGAATGCGGACATCCGAGGGCGGAATCGACACCGGCGGCGCGAGGGTCTTGAACCGCCCCATCTGCTCGAACACGCGCGCCACCCGCGACGGGACGGTCACGACGAGATCGGTGCGCTCCAGGATCATCGGCACCACCATGAAGTGCGGCACGCGCAGCGCGATCCGGCGATTGAGGCCGTGCGCGAGCAGCGTATCCTCGACTACGCGGTGACCGGCGCCGATCGACGACACGAGCGCGTGCGAGGCAGCCAGAAAACGCTGGCGCGACAGCCGACCGCCGATGTGCGGATGGTCCGCACGCAGCATGCAGACGTACGCGTCGCGGAACAGGCGCGCGCTCTTCAGGCGCCCGTGCAAGCCGGGCAGGAAACCGACTGCGAGGTCGAGCTCGCCGGCACCGAGCGCCTCCTCGATCTTCTCTTGCGGCGTCGAGCGGGTCTCGATGCGAACCCCCGGTGAGCCGCGGTGGAGGCGCTCGAGCAGCCGCGGCAGGAACACCATCTCGCCGATGTCCGACATGTGCAGGCGAAAGACGCGCTCCGTGCTCGCCGGATCGAACGCCGCCGGGCTCGCGAGGGTGGCGGCGATCAGGCCGAGCGCGTGCCGAACCGGCTCGGCGATCGACTGTGCGTACGGCGTGGGGTCCATGCCGCGCGGCGTGCGCACGAACAGCGGGTCGCCGCAGCGCTTCCGCAGCCGCGCCAGCGCGTTCGACATCGCCGGTTGCGTGAGCCCGACCTCCTGCCCCGCCGCGGTCACGCTGCGCGCCCGGAGGATCGCGTCGAACACCCGGAGCAAGTTGAGGTCGATCGAATTAGCATTCATGGTGGGAATCCGGACCATCCGTGCCATCAATTTGACAAATGAAGTATGCCCTCCTAGGCTGCGCCGTGCCACCAGCCGCTGTCGCCCAGCGCCATTTATGAGGAGGAATCGATGAGAAGGCTCGCCCGATTGGTCGCCGCCGCGACGCTCGCCGTCCCGCTCGCCGCGGCCGCGCAGGAGACCACGCTGCGGCTGGTTTCGGCGTTCCCCGAGAACAGCAACTACGTGCAGCACCTCGAGGGCTGGATCAAGCAATTCAACGCCGCGGGCAAGGGCCTGCTCCAGATCAACTTCATCGGCGGGCCCAAGGCGATCCCGACCTTCGAGGTCGGCAAGGCGGTGTCTACCGGGGTGGTCGACCTCGCGATGACCACCGGCGCCTTCTACACCAACCTGATGCCCGAGTCGGACGCGCTCAAGCTCGCGCAGGTGAGCGCCGCCGAGCAGCGCCGGAACGGCGCTTACGAATACATCAACCAGGTGTGGAACAAGAAGGCCAACCTCGCCTACCTCGCGCGCATGGTCGAGTACACGCCGTTCCACCTCTATCTCACCAAGCGAATCGACAAGCCGGATCTGACCGGCCTCAAGATCCGCATCACGCCGGTGTACCGCGACTTCTTCCAAGCAATGAACGCGAGCGTGGTAACCACGCCCCCGGGCGAGGTCTACACCGCGCTCGAGCGCGGCGTGGTGGACGGCTACGGCTGGCCGATCCACGGCATCTTCGACCTCAACTGGAACGAGAAGACGAAGTTCCGCGTCGACCCCGGCTTCTACAACGCGGAGGTGTCGATCATCATGAACCTCGACGCGTACAAGAAGCTGAGCGCGCGCGCGCGCGAGTTCCTCGATCAGCAGGCGCTCGCGCTCGAAGCGATGAACGACCACTGGAAGCGCTACAACGAGGAGGAGACCCAGCGCCAGGCGCAGGCCGGCATCCAGATCATCTCGTTCGACGCCGCGGTCTCGAAGCAGTATCTGGAACGCGCCTACGAGGTCGGCTGGGCGGGCATCATCAAGGCCGCGCCCGACACCGGTCCGCAGTTGCGCAAACTCCTGAGCAAGTAGCGGCGCCGATGGTACGAGCCGCGCAGCTCTACGGCGCTCTGCTCGATGCGCTCGCGCTCGCCGCCTGTGCGCTCCTCGCGCTCATGATGCTGTCGATCTGCGCTGACGTGCTACTGCGCAACCTGCCGCTCCTCCCGGGGCAGCGCGGCCTCGCGTGGTCGAACGAAGTGACCGAGTACATGCTCTATCTGATCACCGTTCTCACCGCGCCGTGGCTGCTCCACCAGGGGCGGCACATTCGCGTGGACATCGTGCTGCGCGCGCTGCCCCCGCGCATCGGCTGGTACTGCGAATGGCTGACCGACGCGATCGCGCTCGCCTGTTGCATCACCATCGCCGTGTACGGCGCCAGGGCCGCGGCCGCGAGCTACCACGCCGGCGCGCTCGCGATCAAGACGCTCGTCACGCCGGAATGGTGGTCGCTCGCGCCACTGCCGGTCGCGTTCGCGCTGCTCGCCGTCGAGGTGCTGGCGCGCATGCGGCGCCTGTATCTCGGCCCCCGCGTGCCGCGGGACGACGCCGTCTCGGCCTCCTGACCACGCGGCTCGCGCACGTGACCTGGCAGCTCGCAGCATGGCTGATGCTCGGTGGTTCGATGGTGCTGCTATTCCTCGGGCTGCCGGTCGCGTTTACCTTCATGGCCGTGAACCTGGTCGGCGCGCTGCTTTGGCTGGGGGGCGAACCGGGCCTCGTGCAGCTCACGCGCAACAGCGTGGTCTCGGTCACCAGCTTCTCCCTCACGCCGATCCCGCTGTTCGTGCTCATGGGCGAGGTGCTGTTCCACACCGGCCTCGCGGTGAAGGTGATCGACGGCATCGAGCGCCTGATCCGCCAGGTGCCGGGCCGGCTGGCGGTGGTCGCGGTGGTGGCGGGCACCGTGTTCTCCGCGATCTCCGGCTCGACCATTGCGACCACCGCCATGCTCGGCAGCCTGATGCTGCCGGTGATGCTCGCGCGCGGCTACCATCCGGCGATGGCGACCGGCCCGATCATGGCGATCGGCGCGGTGGACATGCTGATTCCCCCGTCGGCGCTCACCGTGCTGCTCGGCAGCCTGTCGGGCATCTCGATTTCGAAGCTGCTGATCGGCGGCGTGATGCCCGGCCTGATCCTGAGCGCGGCGTTCGTCGCCTACATCGTGGTGCGCGTCAAGCTCGACCAGACGCTCGCGCCCGCGGCGCCGCTCGCCGAGTACCGCGGGTGGGAACGGCTGCGGCCGTTCTTCCAGTACGTGGTGCCGCTGGTGTCGATCTTCGCGATCGTGGTCGCCTCGATGTCGGCCGGGTGGGCAACCCCCACCGAATCGGCGGCGATCGGCGCGTTCGCGACCATCGTGCTCGCGGCGGCGTATCGCGCGCTAACTTGGCGCAACACGATAACCGCGCTGCGCGGCACCGTCGCGATCTCCGGCATGATCCTGTTCATCATTGTCGGCGCGACCACCTTTTCCCAGATCCTGTCGTTCTCCGGGGCGAGCAACGGCCTGGTGAAGCTGATCACCGACCAGGGCCTCGCGCCGATGGCCGTGATCGCCGGGATGATGCTGGTGCTGATCTTCCTCGGCGTGTTCGTGGACCAGGTGAGCATGATGCTGATCACGCTGCCGATCTTCATGCCGGTGGTGCAGGCCTTCGGCGTGGATCTGGTCTGGTTCGGGGTTATGTTCCTGATCTGCATGCAGCTCGGTCTACTACTGCCGCCGCACGGGCTGCTGCTGATGACCATGAAAGGGGTCGCGCCCCCCGAGGTGACGATCGGCCATATCTTCCAGGCGGTGATACCTTACATCGCCATGAGTCTCGTGGTGCTCGCGCTGGTGTTCTTTGTGCCGGCGGTTGCGGTCTGGCTGCCGCAGCTCCTCGGCTGACAGGTGACGGTATGGAAAGGTCGTTCAAGGAAGAGGTCGAGAAGCTGAAGCTCGGCAAGGGCGCGACGTTCCACGGCGAAGGCATCCTCGCCGTCACCAAGGCGCTCCTCCAGTCCGGCGTGTCGTACGTCGGCGGCTATCAGGGCGCGCCGGTCTCGCACATGATGGACGTGCTGAACGACGCCCGCGACATCCTGGACGAGCTTGGCGTGCACGTCGAGACCAACGCCTCCGAGGCCGGCGCGGCGGCGATGCTCGGCGCCTCGATCAACTACCCGCTGCGCGGGGCGGTGACCTGGAAGTCGACGGTCGGCACCAACGTCGCCTCCGACGCGCTGTCGAACCTCGCTTCAGCCGGCGTGCGCGGCGGCGCACTGATCGTCATCGGCGAGGACTACGGCGAGGGCGCGTCGATCATCCAGGAACGCACGCACGCCTTCGCCATGAAGTCGCAGGTGTGGCTTCTCGACCCGCGGCCGGATCTGCCGACCATCGTGCGCATGGTGGGGCAGGGATTCGAGCTGTCGGAGGCGTCCAACACCCCGGTCTTACTCGAGCTGCGCATCCGCGCGTGCCACGTGCACGGGACGTTCGAGTGCGATGACAATCGGGCGCCGGCCATCTCGAAGCGGCAGCTGCTCGAGCACCCCGACTTCGACTACGGCCGCATCTGTCTCCCCCCGGCGACCTACGCCCAGGAGCAGCACAAGATCGAGGTGCGGTGGCCGGCCGCGGTGCAGTTCATCCGCAGCCGCCGGCTGAACGAGGTCTTCCCCGGCGCTCGCGACGCGCTCGGCATCATCTGCCAAGGCGGCATGTACAACGTCACCATCCGCGCGCTGCAGCAGCTGGGGCTCGCGAACGCGTTCGGCGATACCGAGCTGCCGATCTACTGCCTGAATGTCGCCTACCCGCTCATCCCCGAGGAGATCGTCGCGTTCTGCGCCGGCAAGTGTCGCGTGCTCATCGTCGAGGAAGGCCAGCCGGCCTATATCGAGGACGCGGTCCAGGCGGCGCTGCGGCGGGCGGGGGCGAATGCGACCATCGTGCATGGCAAGGATGCGCTCCCGATGGCGGGCGAGTACACGGGCGAGATCGTGCTCGATGGGGTCGCGAAGTTCATCGCCCGCGCCGCACTGCCAGGGCTCGATCCGACCCGCGTCCGTGCGGCCTTCGAGAGCGCCACCGCCGCCAAGCGCAGGGCGGCCGAAATCCTCGGCGCGGTGCCGCCGCGGGCACCGGGCTTTTGCATCGGCTGCCCCGAGCGGCCGGTGTTCTCGGCGATGAAGCTGATCGAGCGCGAGACCGGCGCCTTCCACGTCTCGGCCGACATCGGCTGCCACACCTTCTCGACCCTGCCGCCGTTCAACATCGGTCATACCGTGCTCGGCTATGGGCTCGGGCTCGCGTCCAACTCGGCGGTCCAGCCGATGTTCGGCCAGCGCACCGTCACGATCATGGGCGACGGCGGCTTTTGGCACAACGGGCTCACCTCGGGCGTGGCGAGTGCCGTCTTCAACCGCGATGACGGCATTCTGCTGATCATGAAGAACGGCTACACGTCGGCGACCGGCACCCAGCACATCCCTTCGTCGGTGCACCAGACCGAGCACAAGGCAAGCGACATGGGGATCGAGCAGGCGCTGCGAGGGATCGGCGTCCGGTGGCTGCGCACCGTCAACAACTATCGCGTCGCCGACATGGCCAACACGCTGCGCGAGGCGATGACGAGCGCCTTTGGCGGACTGAAGGTCATCATCGCCGAGGGCGAATGCCAGCTCGAACGCCAGCGCCGCATTCGGCCGCTCAATGCGGCGAAACTCGCGCGCGGCGCGCGCGTCGTGCGCGAGCGCTACGGCGTCGACGAGGATCTGTGCACCGGCGATCATTCGTGCATCCGCCTCTCCGGTTGCCCGTCGCTTACGATCGCGGACTCGTCCGACCCGTTGCGCACCGATCCGGTGGCGCACGTGAACAATGCCTGCGTCGGCTGCGGGCTGTGCGGCGAGGTGGCGCACGCCGCCATCCTGTGCCCGTCGTTCTTCCGCGCCGAGATCGTGCAGAACCCGACCTGGTGGGATCGCTTGGTGGAGCGTACGCGGCGCACGCTGGTCGGTTGGCTCGAGCCGGTGAGAATTCAATGAACCGCCAAGGATGCTTGTATCGTCATCCGGCAAAGGAAGCCCCATGAGCGCGATGACTGAAGCGAAGCCGCTCGACGGCGGCGCGGAACTCCCGGCGCGCCCGATCACGATCCTGATCGCCGCGCTCGGCGGCGAAGGCGGCGGCGTGCTCGCCGAGTGGTTGGTCGCCGCCGCGACCGAGCAGAACTATCCGGTGCAAAGCACTTCCATCCCGGGAGTGGCCCAGCGGACTGGGGCGACCACTTACTACGTCGAAATCTACCCGGTGACCGTCGAGCGCCTCGCTGGGCGCCGCCCCGTGCTCGCCCTGACGCCCTCGCCGGGAAACATCGACGTGATGGTCGCCTCGGAGTTCGTCGAGGCGGGCCGCGCGATGCAGAACGGCTACGTGAGCCCGGACCGCACGACCCTGATCGCCTCGACGCACCGCGTCTACGCGACGGTGGAGAAGATGGCCATGGGCGACGGCCGGTTCGACACCGACCGGCTGCGCGCCGCGGCCGACGCGCTCACCAAGCGTGCGGTGCTCTTCGACATGGCGGACCTCGCACGCGAGTCGGGGACGGTCATCAACGCGGTCCTCTTCGGCGCGATGGCGGGCGCCGGCGCGCTACCGCTCACGCGCGCCGCCTGCGAAGGCGCGATCCGCGCGCACGGAAAAGGCGCCGAGGCGAGCCTGCGCGGATTCGCCGCCGGGTATGCGCACGCCTCGGGCACGCTCGCCCCAGGCGTGCGCGAAGCGGGCAAGCTGTGGCGCGGGCAGCCCGTGGAGCGGGTGCGGCGAGAGTTTCCGCCCGCAACCCATCGCATCGTCGAGGAAGGGGTCGCGCGGCTGGTTGACTATCAGGACCAGCGCTACGCCGAGTGCTACCTCGATCGCCTCGCGCCGGTCTGCAACGCCGAGCGCGACGCCGGCGGCGGGCCGTCGGGGTACCGCGTCACGAACGAGACCGCGCGCTACCTCGCGCTCTGGATGAGCTACGAGGACCTCATCCGCGTCGCCGATCTCAAGTCGCGCCGCAGCCGCTTCGACCGGGTGCGCGCGGAGGTCAAGGCGCAGCCGCACGAGCCGGTGCACATCGTCGAGTTCCTCAAACCCGGGATCGAGGAGTTCGCCTCGGTGCTGCCCCCCGCCGTCGCGCGCCGCGTGAGCGCGTGGGCCGCGCACCGCGGCAAGTCGTACAACGTCGGCCTGCACGTAAAAACGACCAGCGTCTCCGGCTACCTTATACTGCGCGCGCTCGCCGCCCTGCGGCCGCTGCGCCGACGCACTGCGCGCTTCGCCGACGAGCAGCAGCTGATCGAACGCTGGCTGGCGGCGGTCCGTACGTCGGGCACGCGTGATCTTGCGCTCGCCGCCGAGGTGGCGCAGCTCGGGCGCCTCATCAAGGGCTACGGCGACACCCACCGGCGCGGGCGCGGCAATTTCCTGCGCATCATGGACACGCTCGCCGACACCGCGCCGGGCGACGCCGACAGCGTCGGTGCGCGCACGCGGGCGATCCGCGACGCGCGCGAAGCTGCGCTCGCGGACCCCGAAGGCCGCAAGCTCGAGCACTCGCTCGAAGCGGCCGGGATCGCGCCGCTGCCGCCGCCGGCGAAGCCCATCCGGTTCGTCAAGCGCCCGCCATCGACGCACCGGGCGGCGTGATGGAAATCTCGTTCCACGACGAGATCAAGTCGCTGCAGCTCGGCGCCGGCGCGACCTTCCACGGCGAAGGGATCCTCGCCGTCACGAAGGCGCTGCTGCAAGCGGGCGTGTCCTACGTCGGCGGCTACCAGGGCGCACCGGTATCGCATCTGCTCGACGTGATGGTGCAGGCGCGCGAGTATCTCGACCAGCTGGGGGTGCACGTGGAAGCGTGCACGAACGAGGCGGCGGCGGCGGCGATGCTCGCCGCATCGATCAACTATCCGGCCCGCGGCGCGGTCACCTGGAAGTCGATCGTCGGCACCAACGTCGCCTCCGATGCGCTCTCCAACCTCGCCTCGGCCGGCGTGCTAGGCGGCGCGCTGATCGTGGTCGGCGAGGACTACGGCGAAGGCGCGAGCGTGATCCAGGAGCGCACGCACGCGGTCGCGCTGAAGTCGTCGATGTGCCTGCTCGATCCGCGGCCGTCGCTCGACAACATCGTGCGCATGGTGGAGCGGGGATTCGAGCTGTCCGAGGCGTCCAACACGCCGACGATCATCGAGCTGCGGGTGCGCGCCTGCCACCTCCGCGGCAGCTTCCTCGCCGCCGATAACGTCGCGCCGCGCGTGTCGACGCGGCGTCCGCTCGAGGGTCCGCCGCAGTTCGCGTACGACCGGCTCTCGCATCCGCCCGCCACCTTCCGGCAGGAGAAAATGAAGGCCGAGGTGCGCTTGCCGGCCGCGCGGCGCTTTATCGCCGAACACCAGCTTAACGAGGCGTTCGACGGCGACCAATCCTCGGTCGGCATCATCGTGCAGGGCGGGCTCTACACCAACCTCTTGCGCGCGCTGCAGTTCGTCGGTCTCGCCGACGGACTCGGCGCGAGCCGCATCCCGATCCTCGCACTGAACGTCGTCTACCCGCTGGTGCCGGAGGAGATCGGCGCGTTCTGCGCCGGCAAGCGGGCGGTGCTGGTGGTCGAGGAAGGCCAGCCGGAGTTCATCGAGCAGGACATCGCGACGATTCTGCGCCGCGCCGACCTGCCGACGCGGCTCGCCGGCAAGGATTGCCTGCAGCTTGCCGGCGAGTACACGACCGAGGTCATCGTGCGCGGGGTCGGGAAGTTTCTCGCCGCGCAAGCGCCCTACCTTGATCTGGCGCCCGGTAGCGCGTGGATCGCGGGAGTCGAAGCGATCCGGGACCGGGCGCAGCGGCTGCTCGGCGGCCCGTTGCCCGCCCGCCCGCCCAATTTCTGCGTCGGCTGCCCGGAGCGGCCAGTGTTCGCGGCGCTGCGGCTGGTCGAGCGCGAGGTCGGCAAAGCGCACCTGTCCGGGGACATCGGCTGCCATTCGTTCGCCACCTTCGAGCCGTTCTCGATGGGCAACTCGATCCTCGGCTACGGCATGAGCCTCGCCGCCGCCGCGGGCGTGGCGCCGATGATGGCGAGCCGCACCATTTCGGTGATGGGCGACGGCGGCTTCTGGCACAACGGGTTCCTGTCCGGCGTGTCCTCGTCGCTCCTCAATCGCGGCGACTCGATCCTCCTCATCATGAAGAACGGCTACGCTTCGGCGACCGGCACGCAGGACTTGATCTCCACGCCGCCGGAGGCGGCCCGCCGCGCGGCCGCGGGCGGCAGCGCGGTGCATACCGACCAGACCATCGAGCGAACGTTGCGCGGCGCCGGCGTGCGGTGGCTGCGCACGACGTACACCTACCGGGTTGGCGCGATGATGCAGACCTTGCGCGAGGCCTTTACGACCCCCGCGGCGGGCCTCAAGGTCATCATCGCCGAGGGCGAATGCCAGCTCGAGCGCCAGCGGCGGCTACGCCCGCGCCGCGCCGAGCAGCTTGCGCGCGGCGAGCGGGTCGTGCGCGAGCGCTTCGGCGTCGACGCGGACCTCTGCACCGGCGACCATTCGTGCATCCGGCTCTCCGGCTGTCCCTCGCTCACGGTGCAGGCGGCCGACGATCCGCTGAAGGTCGATCCGGTGGCGCACGTCAACAACGATTGCGTCGGCTGCGGCCTGTGCGGCGAGGTGGCGCATGCGGCGGTGCTCTGCCCGTCGTTCTTCCGCGCCGAGATCGTGCACAACCCGACGCGCTGGGACCGCGCCAAGCAGCGGGTGAGATCGACGATAATCGGCTGGCTGCAGCCGGCCTGATTTGCGCACCATGCCCCAGGTCTTCACCCTCGAGCGGCGCATCCGCTTCTCGCACTGCGATCCGGCGGGGATCGTCTATTTCGTGAATTTCTTCGACATGATCAACGCGCTCGTCGAGGACTGGTTCGGCGAGGCGATCGGTCTGCCGTTCGACCAGATGCACCGCAGCCGCCACATCGGCTTCCCGATCGTGGATACCGGCTGCGAGTTCTTGCGGCCGTGCCACCTCGGGGACCTGCTCGTGCTCGAACTCGCAATCGCTCGCCTCGGCCGCAGCTCGATCGAGTTCCGCATCGGCGGCCGAGTCGGCGCGGAGGAGAAGCTGCGCGCCCACCACAAGTGCGCCATGGTGTCGCTCGATATCTTCCGGGCGGCGCCGATCCCCGACGAGCTGCGCGCGAAGATGCTGCCGTACGTCGTCAGCGAAAAGTGAGCAAGCTCTTTACCGTCGAGTACCCGATTCTCTTCGCGCATTGCGATCCGGCGGGGATCGTCTACTTCCCGCGCTTTTTCGACCTCCTGCACCGCGCGATGGAGGACTGGTTCAACTTCGGGCTCGAGGAGCGCTTTGCCGACTTCATCATGACCAAGCGCCTCGGCATCCCGACCGTGGGGACGCACGTCCACTTCATCGCGCCGGCGCGCTTCGGCGACCTGCTGAAGGTCGAGCTGCGGGTGTTGAAGCTCGGGCGCACCTCGATCGAGCTCGGGATCGACTCGTTCGTGGATGGCGCGCCATGCTTCAAGGCGCGGCACACCATCTGCGTCTCCTCGCTGCAGACTTTCAAGGCGCTGCCGATCCCCGACGACTTGCGCGCGCGGATGCAGGCCTACGTCGTGGCCGGCTGACCCCGGCCTCACCCCCAGATCGCGCGCGCGGCGTCGACCACCAGCACGAGCTTCGCGCGCATGTCGGCCGCGGTGAGCGGGTTGCCCGCCACCGTGCTCGCGAAGCCGCATTGCGGGCTGATCGCCAGGCGCTCGAGGTCCACGTACTTGGCCGCCTCGTCCGCCCGGCGCTGGAGCTCGGCGAGCGGTTCGAGCGTCGGCACCTTGGAGCTGATCATCCCCAGCACCACGCCCTTGTCGCTCGGCAGGAACCGCAGGGGCGCGAAATCGCCGGCGCGCGGCGTGTCGTATTCGAGCAGAAAATGGTTGACCTGCGCCCGTTGGAAGAGCTGCTCGGCAACCGAGTCGTAGCCGCCCGAGGCGAGATACTTGCCCTTGAAGTTGCCGCGGCACATGTGGACGCCGACCACCAGGTTCGCGGGGCATTTCGCCACCGCCTGGTTGATCGCCTCGACGTAGAGGTCAACCAGCTTATCCGGATCCTGCCCGTCGGCCTTGACCTTCGCGCGCGCCGCTGGATCGCACAGCATGGCGAGCGCCACCTCGTCGAGCTGCACGTACTGCGCGCCGGCCTGTGCGAGGTCCGCGATCTCCTCCTGGTAGACCTTGCCGAGATCCGCGAAGAATGCCTCCGCGCTATCGTACACGCCCGGATCCGCATAGTGCCGCCCGCGCCAGAAGTGCATCGTGGACGGCGACGGCAGCGTGACCTTCGGCACGGCGCGCGAGATCCGGCGCACGAACGCGATCTCATCGACGGCGATCGGCGGTCCGCGGCGCACGCGTCCGGCCACGTGCGGCGCGGTGAAGTCGAGCTCGTGACCGTGCTCATCGCGAAACTTGAAGACCGCGTCCTTCACCGTCAGGCCCTCGGTGAGCTGTACGAATCGCCCCCAGTACGAGCCGCGGCGAAACTCCCCGTCGTTCACCACCTGCAGACCCACCCCCTCCTGCAACTGGACGATGCCGCGGATGGCCTCGTCCTGGATCGCTCGAAACTCGGCCTCCCCGATCCTCTGCTGGTTGAAATCGCGGAAGGCGTGGCGCAGCGCCGCCGGGCGGAGCAAGCTGCCGATGTGATCGGCACGGAACGGCGGGCGGCCGGCACGGGCAAGGCGCATTGACGGGCGTTCCCGATGAGTTGCTCGCCATCGGCGCCAGACCGACGGCGAGGGCGTTCTGCCTGCAGTTCTATAATTCTATAGAATTCTGGCCGGTCCAGCGCCCCGCCCCCCAGCTCCCCCGAACTCGATGACCGCGATCCCCCGCTCCGGTCCCGCCGCACTGCGCCGCGGCGCGCTCCCGCGCCGGCGCGCGGTCGAGATCATCGAGGCCGCGGCGCGGGTGTTCGCCGAGCGGGGCTACCACGGCACGTCGACGCAGGCAATCGCCGACGTGCTCGGCATTCGCCAGGCGAGTCTCTACTACTACTTCGCCTCGAAGGAGGAAGCGCTGGAGGAGGTCTGCCTGCTCGGCGTCGCGGGTTTCGTCGAGCGGGCCGGTGCGGTGGCGGCCAGTCCGGGCAAGGCCGGCGACAAGATAGTCGCACTGATCCACGCGCACCTCGCACCGCTGCGCGAGCGGCGCGACTTCGTCTTGGTGTTCCTTCGTGAACGACACCACCTGCCGGACGAGAGTCGGCATCGGGTCGGCCGACTCTCGCGCCGCCTCGAGCGCATCGTGCAGGACGTTTTCGAGGCGGGCGTGAGGTCGGGAGAGTTCCGCTCCGATCTCGACGGTCGCCTCGCGACGCTGGCGCTGCTCGGCATGTGCAACGCCGCGCCGGCTTGGTACGGCATCGAGCCCGATGCCGCGGTTGAGCGCATCGCCGCGGCGTTCGGCCGGCTCCTCGTGGAGGGGATCTGCGCGCCGCCGCGAGCGAACGGCCGAGGGCGCGCCGCGCGGGCGCGACCGGGACCGGTGCGGCCAGCAGCCGCGGGATAGCGCGCCGATCACCATGCGTTCACGCGATCTACCGCGCAACGCCGCCTCCGCGACGGCCACCGCGCTGCGCGGCAAGAGCGCGCCCCGCCTGCTCTGCGAGCGGGCGCGCGCAACGCCGGACGTGGTGGCGTTCCGGTCGAAACACCTCGGCATCTATCGCGAGCGGACCTGGCGCGACTACGCGGCGCTGGTGGGCCGCTGCGCGTGCGGTCTCGCAGCGCTCGGCGTGCGCGGCGGCGATCGCGTCGCGATCATGGGCGACGCCTGCGAGGAATGGCTGATCTGCGACCTCGCGGCGCAATCGCTAGGCGCCGTGACGTACGGCATCTACCCCACCGCGTCGCCGGCGGAGGTCGAGTACCAGATGCACGACGGCGGCGCCTCGATCTTCGTCGCCGAGGACCAGGAATACGTCGACCGGCTGCTGCCGTTCGCCGAGCGCTTGACGCGACTCCGCTGGATCGTCGTCATCGACGAATCGGCGATGTTTGCCTACGCTGACTCCAGATTGCGGTGGTACCGGAAGCTGCTCGAGGCAACGGGATCCGACGCCGGCGCCATCGCGGCGCTCGAAGCCTGCGCGCGCGACCTCGATCCCGCGTCACCCGCATTCATTGTCTACACCTCCGGCACGACGGGCCATCCGAAGGGCGCACTGGTGAGCCACGGCAAACATCTCGCGGCAGCGCACAATCTGGTCGCCCACTACCCGACGCTCGCGGAAAAGCCGCATCGGACGGTGATCCACTTGCCGCTGTGCCACGTCCTCGGCCGCGACGTGGCGATCACGCTGCCGCTACTGTCGCGGCTCGTGCCGCATTTCGGCGAAGCGTTGGCGGACTTGCCGCACACCCTATTTGAGGTCGCGCCGACCGTGCTCTTCACCGTCCCGCGGTATCTGCAGAAGTTCGCGTCGCAGGTGTTGGTCGGCATCTCGAGCACCACGCCAATCAAGCGCGTCGCGTACCGCGCGGCGCTCGCCTATGGGCGCGGCTATGCGCGGCGGCGGTGGGAGGGCGGCACCGGTGCCGCCAGGAATCTCCTGTACCGCCTGCTGCACTGGGCGGTGTTCCGGCCGGTGCTCAACCGGCTCGGACTCGACCGCATCGAGCTCGCGCTGAGCGGCGGGGCGCCGCTGCCGCCGGAGACCATGGCGCTGTGGCAGATTTGGGGCGTCAATCTGGTCGAGATGTACGGTCAGACCGAAACCGCGGGTGGCATCATTAGCGGTCAGCAGGGTCCGTTTCCGCGCCCGGGCGACGTCGGCACCGTGCCTGCGGGATGGGACGTGCGGCTCAGCCCAGAGCAAGAGATCCTCGTGCGCAGCCCGGACCTCTTCGACGGTTACTGGGGTAACGCCGAAGCGACCGCCGCCGCCATCGACCTGGACGGCTGGCTGCGCACCGGCGATGTCGGCGAGTGGACCCAGGGCAACTTGAGGATCGTCGACCGCGCGCGCGACTTCATCGTCACCTCGGGGGGTAAGACGCTGTCGCCCGCCCACATCGAGAATGCGCTGCGGGCGAGCCCGTATATCGCCGAGGTCGTCGCGTTCGGCCACGGTCGCAAATACGTCACGGCCCTCATCGAAATCGAGTTCGACACGGTGTCGGACTGGGCGCGCGGGCAGAACATCGCGTACGCTGGCTTCACGAGCCTCGCGCAGCATCCGGCGGTCGAGCAGCTGCTGCGCGCCGAGATGGCGCGGGCGAACGCGCAGCTCGCGCGGGTCGAGCAGGTGAAGGCGTTCCGCGTCATCCCGAAGGCGCTCGACCCGGAGGAAGAAGGCGAGCCGGTAACGCCGACGCGCAAGGTGAAGCGCGCGCAGATGTTCGAACGCTTCCGCGGGCTCGTCGAATCGATGTACGACGACGCCGAAGAGCGCCTGGTCGCAACCGAGGTGGCGGACGCGCTGCAGCGCTAGCAGCGCCGGCTTGGAAAGAGTCATCATATCGGGAGGAGAACATGAAGCGAGTCTTGTCGCCCCTCGTCTGCGCGGCCGCGCTCGCCGCCGCGCCCGCACCCGCATCCGCCCAGGACGCCTATGTCGTCGGTCTCACCGGCGCACTCACCGGTCCCGCCGCCGCGACCTACGCGCCGGTGGTCGAGGCCCTGCGCGCATACGTCGAACACGTCGACGGCCGGGGCGGAGTAAACGGCAAACCGATCCGCCTCATCATCCTCGACAACCAGGGCGAGCCGTCCAAGGCGGCCGCGGACACGAAAAAGCTGCTCGCTCAGGACGGCGTCTTGATCCTCATCAACTCCAGCCTGTCGTCGACTTACGCGCCGATGATCGCGGAATCCAAGCGCGCGGGCGTGCCGCTCTTCTTCGCCGGCGCGGTGTGCCCGAAAGAGGTGTATCCGCCCGCCGATCCGCTGCAGTTCTGCTCCACGGCTTTCGGCGCGCAGTACGACAGCCAGATGGCGCTCGCCTTCGTCAAGGAAAGCGCGCGGGAGCCGGTGCGGATCGGCTACTCGGCGATGGCGATCCCGCTCTCGCGCGGCGAGATCGACTACGCCGAGGGTCTGGCGAAGACGATGGGCATGACGCCGGTCGGCAAGGAGATCATTCCGCCGCCGACGCCCGACTACACGCCGTTCGCAACCAAGCTGAAGGATGGGAATCCGAACTGGGTCTACTCCTGGGCGCCGTGGGTGACCGAAGTACGCACGTTCGAGGCGCTGCGCCGCCTGGGCTGGAACGGGCGCTTCGTCACCTGGGCGCACATCCAAGCCGAGGAGGAGCTGCAACGGATCAAAGATCCCGAGCTCTACGTCTTCGGCACGAACGCGTTTTTTCAGGACAATCTGCCGATGCAGGCGGAAATCCGCGCCGCGACGCACCGCGCCAACCTCAACTATCCGGTGACGCAGCTCACCGAGGGGTTCATCGCCGGGCTGGTGCTCGAAGCCGCGCTGAAGGCGACGCCGTGGCCGCCGACCAAGGAGAAGGTGCTCGCGGCGATGAACGACCTCCGAGTCGATACGAAGGGCTTGCGCGGCGGCCCGATCGAGTGGACCAAGTCGAATCATTTCCGCACTAAGCAATACTATCGGGTGTACCGCTGGGATCCGGCGCGGAACGCGATCGTCCGCGTGAAGGACTGGACCGCGATCGACGTGAACTAGGGCGCGAACCCCACGCGGCGGCGGCGGGCGCCGCCATGGCCGCGCGGCAAGGAGGAAACGATGACAACGGGCCACAGCACGGGCGCCATGGGCGCGCAGGAATTCGTCATCGGCGGCGTGCGGCTCGCGCGGCCGTTCCGCATCCGGCGCCTGGGGCATTTCGGCATCGACGTTCAGGATCCGGAGGTGACGCGCGAGTTCTACACGCGGCTGTTCGGCTTCCGCGTGTCCGACCGGCTCGATCTCACCGGACGGCTGCCGGAGGAGGAGCTCCAGAAGCACGGGCCGCGCATCGGTTACTTCACGCGCCACGGCACCGAGCATCACTCGTTCGTCTTCTTCCCGCGCCGCGCGCTGAGCGCGGTGCACAGTATCCGACGCGAATTTCCCGAAGTGACGACCAACCAAATCACGTGGCAGGTCGGCAGCTTGCGCGAGGTCGTGGACGGCTGTGAGTGGTTCAAGGGCAAGGGCGTGCGGGTGCATCGCGCCGGGCGGGACACGCCGGGATCGAACTGGCACTTCTACCCGGTCGATCCCGAAGGTCACGTGAACGAGCTCTTCTACGGCATCGAGCAGGTCGGGTGGGACGGCTACTCGAAGCCACCCGCCATGCACCACATCCGCTACAACGAGCCGCCGCGCCTCCCGCACCGGTCGGAGTACGCGGAGGTGCGGGCCGGGTTCGGCGATGGGATCGACCCGCGAACGGGCTGGCGCCACGACGAGACCGTGGAAGAGAAGTACGACGTGGGCGGGGTGCTGCTCGCGCGTCCGTTCAAGGTGGTGCGCATCGGACCGGTGCGGCTGTTCGTGAAGGACCTCGACCGCGCGCTGGCGTTCTACCGCGACGAGCTCGGGTTGACGGTGACGGAGGAGGTCACCTGGCGCGGGCAGCGGTGCGTTTTTCTGCGCGCCAACACCGAGCACCACTCGCTCGGGCTGTACCCGATCGCGCTGCGTGCCGCGCTCGGCCTGCACGCTGGCACGACGCTGCTCTCGTTCGGCATGCAGGTCGCCGACTACCGCCAGCTGCGCGATGCGATCGCGTTTCTCAAGGCGCAGGGCGTGACGATCAAATACCTCCCGCCCGAGCTTTTTCCCGGCATCGACTACTGCGCGTTCGCGATCGACCCCGACGGCCACGCGATGCAGCTCTACTACTACATGGAGCAGGTCGGGTGGGATGGGCGTCCGCGACCGGCCGCGCTGCGCCCACCGGTCGACAACGACCGCTGGCCCGAGTCGGTGCCCGCGGCGAGCGACACCTACCTTGGCGAGGCCTACCTCGGGCCGTGGAACTGATCATGCCCGCGCGGGCGTTCGCTGCGCTACTGCAAGGGCTGGCATGGACGATCTTTGCCATCGGGACTGCCGCGCAGGACTATCCGAATCGACCGCTGAAGCTGATCCAGGGCTTTCCTCCCGGCGGCAACGCCGACGTGGTCGCGCGGATCCTGGGTCAGGAGATGTCGAAGGGCCTCGGCCAGCCGATTCTGGTCGAGGCGCGGCCGGGCGCGGGCGGCAGCATCGCCGCTGAGGCGGTCGCGAAAGCGGCGCCCGACGGCTACACGCTGCTGCTCGTGACCGGTGGGCACGCCGTCGCCGGGGCGTCTTACAAGTCGCTTGCCTATCACAGCGTGGACAGCTTCGCGATGATTTCGACTGCGACGTTCTTCCCGTTCGTGATCGCGACGCGAACCGACGGCAAGTATCGGTCGTTGCCGGCGCTGCTGCAGGCGGCCAGGGCCGCGCCGGAGTCGGTGATCCTCGGCGCCGCCGGCCCCGGGGTCACGCAGCACCTCACGGGCGAGCTGCTCGCCAGCATGGCCGGCGTGAAGTTCCTGTACGTACCGTACAAGGGAGACGCCGCCGCTGTGACCGCCCTGCTGGGCGATCAGACGAGCTTCATCATCGCTCCGGCCACGGCCGTACTGCCCCATGTCAAATCCGGGGCGTTCCGGGTGCTCGCCGCGACCGGACCGAACCGGTGGCCCGGCATGCCAGAGGTCCCGACCGTAGACGAGATCGCGGTGCGCGGTTTCGACGTCCGGTCGTGGATCGGGCTCGCGACCACCGCGGGCACGCCGCAGCCCATCGTCGAGCGCCTGCATGCCGAGACGCAGCGGGCGCTGCAGGCGCCCGCGGTCCGCGAGCGACTGGAGCAGATCGGCGGCGAGGTCCGCGGCAGCACGCCCGAGGAGATGCGCGCCCGCGTCGCCGTCGAAGTGCAGCGCTGGTCGCAACTGATCCGCGACGCGAAGCTCGAGCAGCAGTAGGCTCGCGTGGCGAGGCGCGCGCATGCTGCAGGTCGAGTTCCCGGGCCGCCTCGACGTCGGCGTAGACGAGACCGCCGCGACGAGGCGTCGCGCCGGCCCGCGGCGGCGCCGCGATCTCCCGCGAATCGCTTTTCCGGACACCGGCCTGCGCTGGAGTGACCGGCGCGTCCGATGCAGCTACTGGTCAACATCGTCGTCCTCGCCGCGATCTACGCGCTGATCGCCTGCGGCTACGTGCTCATCTACCGCACGAGCCGGGTGTTGAATCTCGCGCACGGCGAGCTGATGATGCTGGCCGCCTATCTGCTGCTCACCACCGCTTCGCTGATCTCCGGACACCCCCTCGCAGCCGCGATCGCCGCCGCGCTGCTCGGCCTCGTGGTCGGCGTTCTGGTGTACCGCTTCCTCATGCGACGCATGACCGGCGAGCGCGTGCTCGCCGCAGTGCTCGCGACCGTCGCGCTCGGCATCCTCCTGCGCGGCGCGATCGTCCTCGTCTGGTCGGCGCAGCAGCAATACCCGCTGCAGTCGCTCGGCTGGCAGAACGCGTCGCTCGCGCTGCCGGGCGGCGCGCGGGTCTCCGCGGCATCGGCCACGCTCGTGCTCGGCACCGGCGCGGTCTATCTTGGGCTGTTCGCTTTCCTGCGGCTCACGCGCTGGGGGATTCGCCTGCGCGCGGTGGGGCAGAACCCGCTGCTCGCCGCGCAGCGCGGTATCCGGCTGCACGGGATCTACGCGCTCGCGTGGGGTCTGTCGACCTTCACCGGCGGCCTCGCGGGAATGCTGATCGCGCTCGACTCGGGCCTCGATCAGACGATCGCCGTCATCGGCCTCAAAGCGTTCCCCGCAGCGCTGGTGGGCGGGCTCGACAGCCTTGCCGGCGCGCTGCTAGGCGCGCTCATCGTGGCCACCGCGGAGGTGTTGCTGATCTACTACGTCGATCCGCTGCTCGCCGACGTCGTGCCGTTTCTGGTACTGATCGCGATGCTGATCGTTCGTCCGTGGGGACTGTTCGGGACGCGCGAGGAGCTTGACCGGGTGTAGACGATGCCCCACGCGAGCGGCTACTTCAGGACGACTTACGCGCGCGACATCCGTCTCGTCGACACGCGCACGCAGCTCGGCAGCCTGGCCGTGCTCGTCCTCGCGCTCGCGGTGTTGCCGTGGGCGGGGTCGCCGTTCCTGCTCGATCTGGCGAACCAGTTCCTCCTCGCTTCGATCGGCGCCGTCGCGCTGATGCTCCTCACCGGATACGCGGGACAGGTATCGCTCGGCCACGCCGGCTTGCTCGCTGCCGGCGCGTTCACGGCCGGCATCCTGTTCAAGGAGTTCGGCGCTCCGTTCTGGGTCACGCTACCGGCGGCGGCGGTGACCGGCGCAATGCTCGGGGTCGTGTTCGGCCTCCCGAGCCTGCGCCTGCGCGGGCTGTACCTCGCCGTCAGCACGCTCGCGCTGCACTTCGTGGTCATCTACCTGGGCGGGGAGTACGAGGCGCGGCGCGGCTTCTCGACCGGCATCGTCATCGATCCGCCGCGGATCGGCGGCCTCGCGGTGGTTGACGCGCGGATCTGGTACTTCGTGCTGCTCGCGGCGGCCACCCTCACGCTGCTGCTCGCGCTCAACCTGCTCCGCACTCGCACCGGCCGCGCCTGGCGCGCGATCCGCGATCACGAGACGGTGGCCGAGGCGCTGGGAATCAGCGTGCCGGCCTACAAGCTCGCCGCATTCGTCGTCAGCTCGACGCTGACCGCGATGGCCGGGGCGCTCTTCGCCTACTACCGCGGGTTCGTCTCGGTCGAGGCGTTCTCGCTGTTCCTTTCGATCCAGTACGTGGCGATGGTGATCATCGGCGGCATGGGTTCGCTGCTCGGCGCGCTGTTCGGCGCCGGCTTCGTCACGCTCTTCCCCTATCTCATCGAGTTCCTGCTCCAGGCCTTGCCGACACCCGGGCGCTTCGCGAATCTCGTGTTCGCGGTGAACTACGGCGCGTTCGGCTTGGTGATGCTGCTGTTCCTCGTGTTCGAGCCGCAGGGATTGGTCGGGATTTGGCGCCGGATCCGTGACTGGTTCCTGCTCTGGCCCTTGAAGCAGAAGCCACTCGAGCGATGAGCACCGCCGACCCGCTGCTCAAGCTCGAGAAGGTGGAGGTCGTCTATCACCGCGTCGTCACCGCGGTGCAGGGCATCTCGCTCGCCGTTGGCGAGAAGCAGATCGTCGCGCTGCTCGGCACGAACGGCGCCGGCAAGACCACGACGCTGCGCGCGATTTCGGGCTTTCTCGGCATCGACGACGCGCGCGTGACCGACGGCACGATCCGCCACAAGGGCGAGCCGATCGCGAACCGGCCGCCGCACGAGATCGCGACGCGCGGCATCGTGCTGGTGCCAGAGCGCGACAAGGTCTTCCCCAATCTCACCGTGGCGGAGAACCTGATCGCGAACGTGCGTCGCCGCGGAAGCGCTGGCGAGCGGCAGTCTGCCGGGCTCGGGTACGAGTATTTCCCGCAGCTTGCCAAGCTGCGCCACCGCAAAGCCGGGCTGCTCTCCGGCGGCGAGCGTCAGATGCTCGCCATCGGCACGGCCCTGATGTGCGCGCCGGAGTTGCTGCTGGTCGACGAGCTATCGCTCGGGCTCGCACCGCTCGTCGTCGAGGAACTCGCGGGACGCCTGCGGGACATCCGCGATCGCCTCGGCATCGCGATTCTGCTCGTCGAGCAGAACGCACCCGTGGCGCTCACCATCGCCGATCACGGCTACGTCATGGAGAACGGCCGCATCGTGCTCGATGGCGACCGCGAACGGCTCGCCGGCCACCAGGACATCCAGGAGTTCTACCTTGGGCAAGCGGGCGGCGCGCGGCGCAGCTACCGCGACGTAAGGCAGTATCGGCGCAGTCGGCGGTGGTATGGCTGAGCTCGCGATCGAGCACCTCACGCTCCGCTTCGGCGGACTGACGGTCCTCGAAGACGTCTCCCTAGCGGTAGCACACGGGGAGCTGCTCGCGCTTATCGGCCCGAACGGCGCCGGCAAGACGAGCGTCTTCAACTGCGTCGGGGGGCTCTATCGGCCGCAATCGGGCCGCATCCGTTTCCGCGACCGCGATCTCGTGGGGATGCGGCCGCATGACGTCGCCCGGCTCGGCGTCGCGCGTACGTTCCAGCACGGCGAGCTCTTTCCGCACCTCACCGTCCTCGACAACCTGCTCGTCGGGCGCCACACGCGATTTCGCACGGGGATCTTCGGCGAGTCCCTCTTCCTCCCGCGGGTGCGTGCGCAAGAAATCGAGCACCGCCGGGTGGCCGAGGAGATTCTGGATTTCGTCGAGTTGGCTCGCTACCGCCATACCGCGGTGGCAAGGCTCCCGTTCGGGACGCAGAAGCTCGTCGGCTTCGCGCGTGCGCTCGCGCTCGAACCGAAGATCCTGCTGCTCGACGAGCCCTCGGCGGGCTTGAACCGCGACGAGCGCGAGGACCTCGCCCGCTTCATCCTGCGCATCCAGCACGAATTGCGGCTGCCGATGATTTGGATCGAGCACGACATGCAAATGGTCGCCGACCTCGCCGACCGCCTGGTCGTGCTCAACTACGGCCGGCCGCTCGCGCAAGGGACACCGGACGAGGTGCTGCGCGATCCCCGGGTCATCGAGGCTTATCTGGGAACGGCCCGCACCGCATAGCGGACGGCCGAGCGACATTGCGGGCGCCCCGCCGGAGGCGGAAAATAGCCGCTCTGGTCCGCCTCAGCCGCGGACGTCTTTATGTAGGTGTACGCCCAGGAGCAGCCGATGTCCGCCGTGATGCAACCGAACGTCGCCGCCGAACGCCAGGCGTTCTACGACAAGATCGACCAGGCCAATGTGGCGCCGCTGTGGGAGGTGCTGCACGCGATCATCACGCCCACCCCCAACACCCCGTGCCGGCCGTACCTGTGGCAGTGGGACCTCGTCTGGCCCTGGATCCAGGAGGCCGGCCGGCTGATCACCGCCAAGGAAGCCGAGCGCCGCGTGCTGGTGCTGGAGAACCCTGGGCTCCGCGGCCGCACCCGCGTGACCCACAGCCTGTACGCCGGCCTGCAGCTCATCCTGCCGGGCGAGGTGGCGCCGGCCCATCGCCACTCGCAATCGGCGCTGCGGTTCATCGTGCACGGGCGGGGCGCGTACACCGCGGTCGAGGGCGAGCGCGTCACGATGCGCCCGGGCGACTTCATCATCACGCCGTCGTGGACCTGGCACGACCATGGCAATCCGTCGGCAGAGCCGATGGTGTGGCTGGACGGCCTCGACATCGCCATCGTCGAGCTGCTCGATGCGCAGTTCATGGAGCGGCCCGCGGCGGAGTCGCAGCGCACCACGCGCACCGAAGGCGAGTCGTTCGCGCGCTTCGGCAACACGATGCTGCCGGTGAACTTCAAACCGAAGTCGAAGACCTCGCCGCTCTTCTGGTACCCCTACGAGCGCACGCGCGAGGCGCTCGCCGAGCTCGCGCGGGCGGGCGACCCGCATCCGTGCTACGGCCACAAGCTGAAGTTCACCAACCCCGCGACCGGCGGCTGGGCGATCCCGACCATCGGCAGCTTCATGCAGCTGCTGCCGAAAGGCTTCCGCGGCCGGCCCTATCGCGCGACCGATTCGACCTGCTACTCGGTAGTCGAAGGCCGCGGCCGCATGACGGTCGGGAGCGAGGGCTTCGCGTTCGCCCCGAAGGACCACTTCGTCGTGCCGTCGTGGCTGCCGCACGTGCTCGAGGCCGACGACGAGGCGGTGCTCTTCAGCTTCTCAGATCGCCCGGTGCAGGAGGCGCTCGATCTCTGGCGCGAGCAGGAAAGCTGAGCGCTCCGCAGCCGCCCGGACTGGTCACTGCGGCTGGAAGCCGATGTCCCGCATGAGCTTTCCGTACTTGGCGTAGTCGGTCTTGATGATGTCGCCGAAAAATTCCGGCGACTCGGTGACGATGATCAGCCCGGCGGCGACCATCTTCTCCGCGATCTCCGGCTCTTTCATCGCGCGGTTGATCTCCTCGTTCAGCCGCACGACGATCCCCCGCGGCGTGCCCGCCGGCGCGACGAATCCGAACCAGCCGCCGGACTCGTAGCCTGGCACCGCTTCGGCCGCGGCCGGCGTATCCGGCCAGAGCGGGACGCGCGTGGCATTGGTGATGGCGAGCAGGCGCAGGCGGCCGGAGCGAATGTGCGGCGCCATACCGCTGATCCCGTCGATCCCTACCTGGACTTGTCCACCGACGACGTCGGTGACGATCGCCGCCGTGCCCTTGTACGGGACATGCTGGAACTTGAAGCCGGCCATCACGCCCAGCTGTTCGAACGCCAGGTGCGGGAAGCCGCCCTCGCCGTTGGTCGCCACGGTCAGCTTGCCGGGATTCGCCTTGGCGTAGGCGATCATCTCGCCCACCGACCTGAACGGCACGTCGGGATTTGTCACGATCACCAGATAGTTGGTCGCGAAAATTGCGACCGGCACGAAGTCCTGCAGCGGGTCGTAGGGAATCTTCTTGTAGGTGTGGGGCGCAACGACCAGGTTGCCGCCCTGCCCCACCCCGATCGTGTAGCCGTCCGGCGCGGCGCGTGCGACGAGCTCCATGCCGATCAGCCCGCTCGCGCCGGCGCGGTTCTCGACGATCACCTGCTGCCCCATGCGCTCGGTCATCTTCGGTCCGATCAGCCGCGCGAGGATATCGGCGGTGTTGCCGGGCGGGTAAGGGATGATGACGCGGATGGGTTTGTTCGGGTAGCCTTGCGCGGCGGCCGCACATGCAAACCAGAACGCCGCCGTCGCGAGCGCGTAGGCGCACCGTGCCGAACTTCTCATGGCTCCCCTCCTTGCCTGAGCCGGCTCATTCTATGAGTGCCGACGGCCGCTTTCTTTCGCGGGCGTGACCGTGAAAGAGACGCCAAGCCGGCTCGTCCGGTCGAATGTGCGGTTATGCGTCATGCGAACCTCACTGCATCCCGATGCTGGTAGTGACACTATCGAGTCCTTCGCGGTTCCGATTCAGCGTGGCTTCCAATCTGGAGGATACATCCCGAGGAGCTGCCGTTTCTCTTCCGCTGCAAGGGGGAACATCCGCGGCTCGTCCGAGCGGAACTCAGCCGGCCGGCATAGTGCAGGGCGGCCGCACATCAAGAGCTTCGGATCAGAATTGTGCCCGAGGCCGATGGCGTGACCGAGCTCGTGGGCGATTACATTGCGTGCGACATTCGGCAGACTGATCGGGGGAAACTTAAGGCCTCTGATACCGACGACACGATGCCCATCTCCGTCAAACGGACCCGCAAAGGACACAAACTCCGAGTGGGCGAGAAAAATGGTGAGATCGCCCGGGCCGGTACGTAAGGTCTCAGGAATCCACGGCCGACCGCGGCCGCCTGCCGCCAGGATAGCGCCACTCAGCGATTGAAGGGCTTCCTCAGGGATCGGTTGATCGACCCGCACCAAGGCACCGAGCCGAAAGCCGGAGCCGAGCTCTTCGAGCGTCTTGTTCCAGAATGCGATCGCCTCTCCTACGAGTCCGATGCGAGGATCGTCGCCGTTCGCCACCACTGTGATGCTGGGCGATCGTGTCCACTGCGCGTAGGCAACTTGCGCGGCAAGAACGAGCAGCAGCGCCAGCGCTGCCCGACTGACGAAGGCGATCGCAAACACTATGGCGACCTGGACGACGTTCAAAGCCGACGAGAAATTTCCCCAGTGAAATGCGTCCGGGGGTACGAAAGCGCCAACGACTTTGTGTAAAGCAGGACGCATGAGCTCAGCACGGTGGCCTGCCTTTTCCGATACTGGCTTCCGAGGAGACTGCACGGTAGCGCGTCCTATCATGACGTACAACGGTGCCCTTCAGCGGCGCGCGCGATGCCGCACGTACACGGGAGCGCTACGGACAGATCAACCACGCTTCCACGCGTCCCCTGCAAGGGCGGGTTCGGCGTCGCTCGCGTCACAGCCGGGGCTCCTGACCGCGACTCGTATGCCAGAACGCCAGGACCTCCAGCGTTCCCTTCGACACACGATAGTAGAGGTAGTAGCGAATTCGGCTGAGCGTCAGCCGACGGATGCCCTTGGTTTTTGCGCGAGGCGCTGGAACGCCAAGACCAGGTTGGGTTGAAAGGAGCGAGAGCGCGCGAGCCAAGTCCTCACCAACTGCACCCGGAGCAGCGGGTCGGTTCTCTTGCCACCACGCCGCCGCCTTCTCGACCTGGGCGGTCGCACGTCGCGAAACCTTGATAAGAAGAAAGGAGGGCTCTGTCAAGCCCCGCGTGGGTGCTGGATCTCCGGGCAGATGGGCGCAGGAGCGCCGATTGAGTCGCCACTCGCATGAGGTGGGCGGCCGGGGAATTCCGCTTAGTTTCGGCCCGTCACGACCGGTAGAACACAGATGCCAGCCGCACTTCAGAGGGGGGCATTGAGGAGCCTGAGGTAGGCAAAGTGAATAGAGGAGTTGGCCGCCAGCCTTGGGTAGCCTCGGTGCGCTCCCACGTGTGACGCACCTGTGGCACCCCGTGCTCCGCAATCGCCCCGATTTTCGGCACCCGCGAAATTTTCGAGGCCAGCGAAATAACTTCGGTTCCGACCATGTTCGCCTAGTCCGTTCGTAGGAGGACTCATCGGGCGCCCCGCTGCATGTCACCCGAGCAAGCGTCCCCGATTCGAAACGCCCCAGCTCAACCCCTGGGGGCGCTCAGCCTGAGCGAGTTTGCCCGGTCGCCGCGTGGTCCCGATCAATGAAGCCGTAACCTCACTGGCGGAGGGCCAAATGTCATCGATTAGCAACGATCAGCATATCTCGCGAACGATCAAATGGGCCGGTACGTGGGCGGTCCTCATTCTGCTCTCCACCGGCAGTGTCGCCGTGTCCGGCGAGAACGAGCGTCGCATCCTCCCGCAGATCCCCTTGAGCTCCTCGACCGTTCCCAGCAACGGGGACCTCAACCCTTATGGTGTGGCGTTCGTGCCCGCGGGCTTCGCCAAGGGGGGGTCGTTGAGCCCGGGCGATCTGCTGGTGTCGAACTTCAACAACCAGCAGAACCAACAAGGGACCGGTACCACCATCGTACGAGTCTCACCCAACGGCCAAACCTCACTCTTTTTCCAGGGCAACCCAGGGCTAGGCCTGACAACTGCGCTCGGTGCGCTGCTACGGGGGTTCGTCCTGGTCGGGAATGTCCCAACGGTGGATGGCTCGTGCAGCACCGTGCAGCCTGGATCGATCCTGGTATTGAACAGTGTTGGTGCCCGGGTTGGTACCCTGAGCGATCCCGCGCTGCTAGACGGTCCCTGGGACCTCACGATCGTCGACAACGTGGACCACGCTCAGGTGTTCGTTTCGAACGTCCTGAACGGTACCGTTACCCGTCTCAACCTCTCGATCGGTTCGAAGGGTGTCACGCTGCAGAGCGCAACACAGATCGCCTCCGGCTATGTGCACCGCTGCGATCCCGCGGCCCTGGTCGTCGGTCCCACCGGGCTTGCCTACGATTCACGCCTCGGGGTGCTTTACGTGGCGTCCACGGGTGATAACGAGATCTTTGCGGTTGCCGGCGCCGCCACGATCGGTCACACCGACGGCAAGGGACGATTGGTCTATCAAGACGCGCGTCACCTGCATGGTCCGCTAGCGCTCGTCCTAGCACCCAACGGCCACCTCATCACGAGCAACGGCGACGCCGTGAACCCGGACCCCAACCAGCCCAGCGAGATTGTGGAATTCACTGCCGGCGGAAAATTCATTGCGCAGGCACCGATTGATCCGAACCCGGGCGGAGCCTTCGGACTTGGCCTCGCGGTGGTGGGCGACGACGTGTT
>Ga0187846_10000169_pt1 | contig 39094 bp, 38 predicted proteins | sample TC_taG_FD_161473 | JGI IMG/M metagenome (GOLD analysis project Ga0187846, IMG submission 161473) | Biofilm microbial communities from the roof of an iron ore cave, State of Minas Gerais, Brazil - TC_06 Biofilm (v2) | ecosystem: Environmental > Terrestrial > Deep subsurface > Cave > Wall biofilm... | reverse complement strand
GTCGTGGACAAGTCCCTGGTCCAAAAAGGAGACGGCGTGCTCTTGCCCCTCGTCGGAAAGGTCCCCGCCGGCACGCCGACGATCGCAGACGGGCAGGCCAACGACTATGTGGAGATCCCGCCCAGACTCTTCGGAGACGTTCACGGTTGTTTCCTCCTGCGCGTGAACGGGGACAGCATGACGGGAGCGGGCATCATGTCAGGAGATCTCGTCATCGTCCGACCGCAGTCCCACGCCGCACTAGGCGAGATCGTCGTCGCCCTCCTCGGAGAAGACGCCACGGTCAAACGCCTTGGCGTTGACGAGGGAACGCCGATCCTGCTCCCCGAAAACGCAGCCTATCTGCCTATTCGTCAGGAATTTCAAGTCCTCGGACGGGTGGTCGGAGTCCTTCGAGCCTACGAGGGGGTGACCGCATGGGCGTAGTCATACCCAAGTCCAGGCGCGCAGCGGTCCTACCTCGGTCTTGGAGCCCGAACCAGCCAAAGAAATCTCGCCGACGCCGGGGTGGGGGTTGCGTGATCTACACCCCCGCCGGCCCGGCAGCAGGCAACCGGCAGAACGGACGCGGCGGGGGTCTTCCCGCCAAACTGACATTGTGGCAGAAGTTGGCAGACGACCGCGATTTGATAGCGTTGAAGGCCACGCTCCTTTGCGCGCTGATGCTTCTCGCGGCCGCGATCGAGCGGGTGGTGTAGAGAATGACCACCGTAGATGGGTGGACCGACACCAAGGCACTGCACGCCTACATTGCCGCGGCGGCCTCCACAGGAGGCCGGGCAGGCATGGGGGTCGTGTTCGTGGACGCCCATGGGCGGGCGTTGCGCAAGATTGGGCGGGGGCTGGCGGGGGCCTCATCCGGGGACCTCGCGGCGTTCAAAGGGATCGTCTACGCGCTGTGGACCTCCCGTCGCCTCGGATCACGCCGGGTCATCGTCCACTGCGATCACCCCGACGTCGTAGCGCAGATCAACGGCGAGCGCGAGGTCGAGCCAGAGCTCGTGGGCCCCTACCTTGAGGTTCGTGCCCTCCTGCACGCGTATCGGGCAGCGCGCGTGGAACCTACTCACGAAGGCGTCGACGCGACGATCTGGGGACGCGAAGCGCGGGCACTCGCAGAAGCCGGGCGTGAACGGGACGTCGACGAATCGATCGAAGATCTTCCCCTGTGGTCGGCGCAACGCATGGAGGAGCGCTCGACCGCGTAGCCGCGAGAGGAACCCCAGCGCATCTTTTAGAACAACTCCCCTCACCCTGACACGTTGAGCGGGACGCAGTGTGCAGAACCACTCTGGCCTGCGGCGGCTGAATCCACGGAGGAAATGAGCACGCCAGACCCGGCCTCCTTTCTCGCGGAGGGCGAAGCGCGACTCGGCGCCGGAGACGTTGACGGCGCCATCGCCGCATTCCGGCAGGCGGTCGCGGCGGATTCCTCCTCCGCGGTAGCGCATAGCAAGCTGGGCATCGCCTATGCTCACAGGAAGGAGTGGGATACGGCGGCAAGCGAGTTCTCGCGCGCGCTGCAACTCGATCCGACGTACGCTCCGGCCTACAGCAACATGGGAAACGTCTACCGCGAACGCGGCCAACTCGACCAGGCCATCGCGCACTATCAAAAGGCCGTTTCACTGGACCCCGATTACTCGATCGCCCACCAAAACCTGGGGATCGCGTACAAGGAGCAGGGGCGCATCGCGGAAGCGGTCAGGGAATTCAAGACGGCAAGCCGGCTCTCGCTGCGACGGCGGGGAGGAGGTGGCAGCGGCGGCCAGCCGCACGCAGACGGGGCCGTGCGGCCCGGGTGCTTGGGAATGGTCGGGGCGGTCCTATTGGGCGCGCTTGGGGGGCTGTGCAGGTAGCGCTCGACCAAGGCAAAAAGGGGAATAAAAGTCGTGGAGGCGTGGTTCTATTATTTCCAGCAGGGATAACAATTAATGAGAGGAGCCTCAAATGGCTGAAGCGCCTCAGGCCGTAACCGAACAGACGTTTGATGCGGAAGTCCTGAAGTCATCGATCCCAGTCCTGGTGGACTTTTGGGCCGTCTGGTGCGGCCCGTGCAAGATGATCGCTCCGATCGTCGAGGAGCTCGCGAACGAGTACGCTGGAAAATTAGCGGTACGCAAGCTGGACGTCGACGAGAACGGGGTCATCGCGGCCAAATACAACATCATGAGCATCCCCACCCTCGGCCTCTTCACCAAGGGGGAGCTCATCGAGCGGATCGTCGGGTACATGCCAAAGGAGCAACTCAAGAAGCGCATCGACGCCGCCCTGGCGACCCGAGTCTAGCCTCCTCGAATCGCCGGGCCAACCTGCGCCGATGGAGCAGGGAGGACAGATGACTGAAACCGCAGCGCTTGGAAAGATCCGCCGGCTGGCGGAGCGGCGCCAGGCCCTTTGGGGAAAGGCGCCGGCCTTAACGGCGACGGAGCGGGCCGAAATCAGCCGACTCACGGCGGAGTTGGAAGCATTGTGGGAGCAGCATCGACTCGAGCTTGCCCGCTCCAATCAGGGACCCCAGCGTCGGGCAGCTCGGCCAAGCCGGCCAGCCTTCTCCGTCCGAACCGACCCAGCAGCCTAGATCCATCCGCAATCGAGCCGGGAGGCGGACCCCGCTTCCCGGCTTAAGCCATTTCCCAGGTTTCTGACGGGCCGGCTCTCACGCTCGCAAAGAGGCAGGACCCTTGGCGGTTCGTGCCTAGCGCCATGCTGAGCGCTTTATATGAGAGTTGACAATGATATTGATAGATTTATTGACATTAATGATGGTATCTGATAAACTCTGTTGGGACTCAGGTTCTGACGTAGTCCGACAGGTATCCGGCTAGGCGAGGTGTAAGGTGAAAGAGCGAGGTCCCGACAGGCCCGTATACGTCATCAGCATAGCCGCCGAATTGATCGGCTGTCATCCCCGAACCCTACGGATTTACGAGGAGCGGGGCCTTTTGTCGCCAGTACGGCGGCATCGTATCCGTTTGTACTCCGAACGCGACATCGAGCGGGTGCGGCTGATCCGGTATTTGACCGAGGAGCGAGGCCTCAACCTCGCTGGGGTGCGCCTGGTGCTGGAGATCCAGGAGCACTACCACGAGGAGATCACCTGGGTGTACAACGAGGCCCCCTCGGGGAGTCAGCATGACGGAGAAGAGTCGCAAGACAAAACGCGAGCCCGGGAAAACCGGGGAAAGGGAGGCAAGGGACGATGAGCATCATGCGGTGGGATCCGTTTAGCGAGGTAGGAACGCTGCAGCGGTCAATGGACCGGCTGCTGGAAGAGTTCTTTACGAAGAGGCCGGGGCGCGAGGCGGCCCCCATGGGGTGGGAGCCGTCGGTTGAGATGTTTGAGACCGGTGACGAGGTTGTCGTGCGCGCCGAACTGCCAAACATCGACCCCAAGCAGGTCGACATCACGGTGACCAACGAGGCGATCACGATCAAGGGCATCACGAAGCACGAGGAGGAGCACAAGGACCGCAACTACTACCGGCGCGAACTCCGGTATGGGGCGTTTGTCCGCACGCTGCCGCTTCTGACCGAGGTGAAAAGCTCGGAGGCGAAGGCGTCTTACAAGGACGGCGTGCTCGAGGTGAAGATTCCGAAGTCGGAGCGGGTCAAGCCGACCTCGGTAAAGGTAGAAGTCAAGTAAGTCGCGCGCCGGCGCCTGCCTGACCCCTGGCGCCGGCGACACCCACACGCGGCGCGCGACGCCGCCGGGAGGAAGCAGGTATGGCAAAGGTTGTTGGTATCGATCTCGGCACCACTAACTCGGTAATCGCGGTGATGATCGGCGGGGAGCCGACGGTGATCCCGAACGCCGAAGGGAGCCGGCTCACGCCTTCGGTGGTAGCCTTCACGAAGACCGGCGAGCGGCTGGTCGGTCAGATGGCCCGGCGGCAGGCGATTCTGAATCCCGAGAACACCGTCTACTCCATCAAGCGGTTTATGGGCCGGCGATACAGCGAGGTGGAGACGGAGCGGAAGATCGTCTCCTACAAGGTGGAGGAGGGCAAGAACGGCGCCGCGGTCGTCGAGATCCCGGCCGCCGGCAAGACCTTCACACCCGAAGAGATCTCGGCGATGATCCTCCAAAAGCTCAAGACCGACGCCGAGGCCTATCTCGGAGAGAAGATCGACCAGGCCGTGATCACGGTGCCCGCGTACTTCAACGACGCGCAGCGCACGGCGACGCGGAACGCGGGCGAGATCGCCGGGCTCAAGGTGCTCCGGATCATCAACGAGCCGACGGCCTCGGCGCTGGCCTACGGCCGGCAGTTGCAGGAGAAGCACGCCAAGACCATCCTCGTCTTCGACCTGGGGGGCGGGACGTTTGACGTCTCGATCCTCGAGATCGGGGAAGGGGTCTACGAGGTGAAGGCCACCAACGGGGACACCCACCTCGGCGGAGACGACTTCGACGAGCGGATCGTCAACTGGCTCGCCGATGAGTTCAAGAAGCAGCAGGGGATCGACCTGCGGCAGGACCGGCAGGCCCTGCAGCGGCTGCGCGAGGCCGCCGAGCGCGCGAAGATCGAGCTGAGCACGGTGGTGCAGACGTCGATCAACCTTCCATTTATCACCGCCGACGCCACGGGACCCAAACACCTGGATATGGTGCTCACGCGGGCCAAGTTCGACGAGCTGACCGCCGACCTGGTGGAGCGGTGCATCGGCCCGTTCAAGCAGGCCCTGGCGGACGCCAAGCTGAGCGAGAAGGACCTCGACGAGGTCATCCTGGTCGGCGGAGCCACCCGGATGCCCAGCATCCAGGAGCTGGTGCGCAGGCTGACCGGGAAGGAGCCGAACAAGGAAGTTCACCCGGACGAAGTCGTCGCCGTGGGCGCGGCGATCCAGGGCGGGGTGCTGGCGGGCGAGGTCCGGGAGGTCGTCCTCCTGGACGTTACCCCGCTCTCGCTGGGGATTGAAACGCTGGGCGGGGTGGACACCGTCCTGATCCAGCGGAACACGACGATCCCGACCCGCAAAACGGAGACCTTCAGCACCGCGGAGGACGGCCAGACGGCCGTGGACATCCACGTACTGCAGGGCGAGCGGCCGATGGCCCGCGACAACCGGACCCTCGGCAAGTTCCTGCTCGACGGCATCCCGCCGGCGCCGCGGGGCGTGCCCCAGGTCGAGGTGACGTTCGATATCGATGCCAACGGGATCCTGAGCGTCTCGGCGAAGGACAAAGCCACCAGCCGCGAGCAGTCGATCAAGATCACGGGGACCGGCACGCTCGACAAGAAAGAGGTCGACCGCCTGGTCAAGGAATCCGAGTCGCACGCCACGGAAGACCAGCGGCAGCGGGAGGCGGCGGAGGTCAAGAACCGCGGCGACAGCCTGGCGTACCAGACGGAGCGGATGCTCAAAGAAGTCGGCGACAAGGTCTCCGGCGACGACCGACGGAAGGTTGAGACGGCGCTCGCCGAGCTCAAGGAGGCCATCAAGGCGGCCGATACCGACCGCATCAAGCGCGCCACCGAGGCGCTGCAGCAGGCCAGCTACAAGCTCGGCGAGGAGATGTACAAGCGGTCCGCCGCGGGCGCCGGAGCCGGAACGGGAGGCTCGGAGACTCCGCCCGGCGGGGGCAGCAAGGCCGGCGGCGAGGACGTCATCGATGCCGAGTTCAAACCGTCCGACAAACCGTGAACGCCGCCGCAGGAGGCCACGGCAACCGAGGTGTGAGGATGACGATGGAACAGGGGAGCGAGCGCCCCAGAGCTGAGGAGCCCCCGTTCGACGAGGCCGAGCAGGAGGCGCAGGAAGAGGCGCAGGCGGTCGAAGCGGACGGCTTGGAGGGTCTCTCCGAGGAAGAGTTACGGGCCAGGGTCCGCGAGGCCCGCGAGGAGGCCCAGCGCAACTGGAAACACTTCCTCCACTCCGCGGCCGACCTGGAAAACTACAAGAAGCAGGCGGCGCGGACCCGCCAGGACGCGGTGGACAAGACCCGCCGGCAGATGCTCGGCCTGGTGCTGAGCGTGCTCGACAACCTGGAGCGGGCGCTGACGTTTGGAGCGGAGGATGGCCGGGACAAAGCCCTGTTGGACGGCCTGCGGATGACGCACCGCCAGATTCTAAGCCAGCTGGCGGGGGTCGGCGTGAAGCCGATCGAGGCGGTCGGCAGGCGGTTCGATCCCAGACTGCACGAGGCGGTGGGCGTTGTGCCCGCGCAGTCGCCCAACCAGGCGAGCGGGACGGTGGCGGGCGAGGTGCTGAAGGGCTATCTCTTCAACGACGATGTGCTTCGGCCCGCCAAGGTGACCGTCGTCCGGTAGCACGGCAGGGACGGCGACGCCTCGGACCGGGGAGCGCCGTCCCACGCGCACCTCAGCCAACCTTCTCGCGGGGGACCGATGGAATTCAAAGATTACTATAAAGTACTGGGCGTTGAACGCACGGCGGACCAGAAGGCGATCAGCCAGGCCTTCCGCAGGCTGGCACGCAAACATCACCCCGATGTGAACCCAGGGGACAAACACGCCGAAACACGCTTCAAGGAAATCAACGAAGCCTACCAGGTCCTGAATGACCCCGAACGCCGGGCCAAGTACGATCAAATTCTCGACCTCAGGCAGCGGGGCGGCGGCTGGGAGGATCTCCTGCGCCAAGGCGCCGGACGGGCCGGAGACGGCACCTACACGGTGTACGGATCTCCCGAGGACCTCGCGCAGTTCAGCGATTTCTTCCAGCAGCTCTTCGGGATGGGCGGGGGACCGTTCACGGAAGAGGCCCCCCGACCGGGCCGCAGGAGCGGCCGGCGCGGCGGAATTAACGTGGAAGATCTGTTCGGCTCCCGGACCGCCCGACAGCCCGTCCAGCAGGACGTCGAGGGCACGATTGAGATCTCGCTGGAGGAGGCCTACCACGGGGCCACGCGGAAGGTCACGATCCCCAGCGGAGAGAAACAGCCCCGCACGATCGAGGTCAAAATCCCCCGGGGGGTCCGCAGCGGTCAGCGGATTCGCGTCGCCGGTCAGGCGGCGGGCGGCGACCTGTACCTTCTGGTTCAGATCAAGCCGCACCCGGTGTTCACCCGCACGGACGACGATCTGTCGTGCGAGGCGACCGTGCCCGTGTGGACGGCGGCCCTCGGCGGCGAGGCCGACGTGCCGACGATGCAGGGGCCGGTGACGATGAAGATCCCGCAGGGAACCCAGGGCGGCCGGACGTTCCGACTGCGGGGCCAGGGCATGCCCCACCTGCGCGCGGAAGGGGCCGGCGATGAGCTCGTGAAGGTCCACCTCACCCTTCCGTCCCCGCTGACCTCCCGGGACAAAGAGTTGTTCGAAGAGATGCAGCGGCTGCACGAGGCACGCGCCGCGAAATCCTGAGGCGGTGAGGCGACGACGATGGCGATGAAATTCGACCGGTTCACCGAGAAGGCCCAGGAGGCGATCATCTCCGCCCACACGTTGGCGCGGGAGTTCCATCACGGGCAGGTGGACGCGGAGCACTTGCTGCTCGCCCTCCTGCAGCCGGCGGACGGAATCCCCGCCGCGGTGCTCGCCCGGGTCGGCGCGAACGTGGAAGGGCTCCGCGCCCAGCTCCAGCAGGCACTCAGCCGGCAGCCGAAGGTCTACGGGCCCGAGGAGCCGCACATGACGACCTCGTTTCGACGGGCGCTCGATGCGGCGCAGCTCGAAGCCGAGCGCCTGAAAGACGAGTACATCAGCACGGAGCACCTCCTGCTGGGGGTGATGGCCGATCCCAAGAGCCCCGCGGGGATCCTGCTCACGGAGGCGGGGGTGGACCGGGAGAAGATCTACGCAGCCCTGCAGGCGATCCGGGGAGGCCAGCGCGTCACGGACGCGTCCCCGGAGTCGAAGTACCAGGCCCTCGAGCGGTACGGGCGAGATCTGACGAAGATGGCGCGGGAGGGCAAGCTGGATCCGGTGATCGGGCGGGACGACGAGATCCGGCGCGTCGTTCAGGTGCTCGCTCGCCGGACCAAGAACAACCCGGTCCTGATCGGCGATCCTGGGGTGGGAAAAACCGCGATCGTGGAGGGACTGGCCCAGCGCATCGTCAGCGGCGACGTGCCGGAGGGCCTCAAGAAGAAGCGCGTGGTGGCGCTCGACCTCGGCGGGCTCGTGGCCGGCACGAAGTACCGCGGGGAGTTCGAGGACCGGTTGAAGGCGGTGCTGCGCGAGATCACCGAGGCGGAGGGGGAGGTCATCCTCTTCATCGACGAGCTGCACACCGTGGTCGGGGCGGGCGCCGCCGAGGGGGCGATGGACGCTAGCAACATGCTGAAGCCCATGCTGGCGCGGGGAGAGCTGCACGCGATCGGGGCCACCACCCTCGACGAGTACCGCGAGCACATCGAGAAGGACCCGGCGCTGGAGCGGCGGTTCCAGCCGGTGTTCGTGGACGAACCCACGGTGGAGGAAACGATCTCGATCCTGCGGGGGCTGAAGGAGAAATACGAGGTCCACCACGGCGTTCGGATCACGGACGGCGGGGTCATCGCGGCGGCGACCCTGTCGGACCGCTACATCAGCGACCGGTTCCTGCCGGACAAAGCGATTGACCTGATCGACGAGGCCGCGAGCCGGCTGCGGATGGAGATCGACAGCAAGCCGGGCCCGCTCGACGAGGCCGACCGGCGGATCATGCAGCTGGAGATCGAGCGTGAGGCGCTGCGCAAGGAGACCGATCCCGCGTCCCGAGAGCGCCTGAGCCGGATTGATCGTGAGATCGCGGATCTGCGCGAGCAAAGCCGGGCGTTGCGCGCGCGCTGGGAGCAGGAGAAGGCCATCCTGGACGAGCTGCGGGCGACGGCGGCGAAGATCGACGAAACACGGGTCCAGATCGAACAAGCCGAACGCGCCGCAGATTTGGAGAAGGCCGCCCGGCTTCGGTACGGCACGCTGCGCGAGCTGGAGGACCAGCGCAAGGCGCAGGAGGACAAGCTGAAGGCACTCGGCGAGGGGCGCCTCCTCAAGGAAGAGGTCGGTCCCGAAGAGATCGCCGAGATCGTGAGCCGGTGGACCGGCATCCCGGTAACGCGCCTCATGGAGGGCGAGATGCAGAAGCTCGTCCACCTCGAGGACCGGCTGCACGAGCGGGTCGTCGATCAAAACGAAGCCGTCCGGGCCGTGGCGGACGCGATCCGGCGGTCCCGGTCGGGCCTGGCGGACCCGAAGCGCCCCGTGGGCTCGTTCATGTTTCTCGGCCCGACGGGGGTCGGGAAGACCGAGCTGGCCCGGGCGCTCGCCGCCCTCCTCTTCGACAGCGAGGACGCGATGGTCCGCATCGACATGTCCGAGTACATGGAAAAGCACACCGTGAGCCGGCTCATCGGCGCCCCGCCGGGCTACGTCGGGTACGAGGAAGGCGGCCAGCTCACCGAGGCGGTGCGGCGGCGCCCGTACCGGGTGATCCTGTTCGACGAGATCGAGAAAGCTCACCAGGACGTCTTCAACATCCTCCTGCAGGTGCTCGAGGATGGGCGCCTCACCGACGGCCACGGCCGGACCGTGGATTTTCGCAACTCGATCATCATCATGACCAGCAACCTGGGGAGCCAGTACCTCCGGAACCTTGATCCCGACGACAAGGCGGGGTTCGAGCTCGTCAGCGCGCAGATTCAGGAGGAGCTCCGCAGGACCCTCCGGCCGGAGTTCCTCAACCGGATCGACGAGATCATCATCTTCCACCCGCTCAGCCGCGCCGACCTCGAGCGGATCGTCGACCTGCAGCTGGCGACCCTGACCAAGCGCCTCGCCGGCCTCAAGATCACGCTCGAGGTCACCCCGGACGCGAAGGCCCTCCTGGCGCGCGAGGGGTACAATCCCGACTTCGGCGCCCGGCCGCTCCGCAGGCTGATCCAGCGCGAGGTGGAGAACCCCCTGAGCCGCCAGCTGCTGGCGGGCGAGTTCCATGAGGGCGAAACGATCGTCGTCGGCGTCCGGGGCGGCAAGATCGCACTGCACAAGGGCGCCCCGACCCCCGCGTAGCCGCGCGGGGAGGACCTCCCGATCCTCGAACTGATCGTCTTCGTAACCGGGGGCGTTCTGCTGGCGCTCGAGATCGTCGCCAGCCGCGTGATCGCTCCGTACTTCGGCAACTCCGTGTACGTCTGGGGCAGCCTCATCGGCGTGGTCCTCGCTGCGCTGAGCCTGGGGTATTTCCTCGGCGGCCGCATCAGCACGCGGTGGCCGCGGCCCGGCCCGTTTCTCGCCCTGGTGTTCCTGACCGGCGCGGCGATCTATCCGATTCCGCACTTTGCCGGGGCCGTGCTCGGGGCGATCGCGCGACACGACTTCGGGCCGCGACTCAATCCGCTCCTGGGGAGCGCTGCGCTGTTCTTTCTGCCGAGCGTGCTCGCGGGGACGATCTCCCCGTACGCCGTGCGGCTGCGGGCGCGCACGGTCGAGGGAGTCGGCGGCGTGGCCGGCGTGCTGTACGCGCTCAGCACGCTCGGGAGCATCGCGGGCACCCTGCTCGCCGCGTTTGTGCTGATCTCGGCGTTCGGGGTGCGGGCGATCATCCAGCAGCTCGGCGCGGCGGAGATGGGACTGGCCGTGGTGGGGCTCGTGTGGGCCCGGCGCCAGTTCGCGGCCGCGGGCGCGGCCGCGGGCATGGCGGCGGTCCTGGTCCTCGCCGGCGGCACTCCCGCCCCTGAGGCTGGCGTCATCTACGCGAAGGACACGGTCTACCACCGCATCACGGTCGCCGACGAAGGCTCGTTCCGGTTTCTGCGCCTCGACAACTACTGGCAGAGCGCCCGCGATCAGACGGCGCCCCTCAACACCATCTTCGCGTACACGGATTACCTCCACCTCCCCGTGCTGTTCGATCCCGGATTCCAGCGCGTGCTGTTCATCGGCATGGGGGGCGGGACGGCCCCCAGCCGGTTCCTCCACGATTACCCGTACGCCGCGGTCGAGGTGGTGGAGATCGATCCGGCGGTCGTGGCCACGGCCCGGCGGTTCTTCGCCCTGCCCGACTCGAGCCGCCTTCGTGTGCACGTCACCGACGGCCGACTCTGGCTGCGCCGCTCGACCAAGCGGTACGATCTGATCATCCTCGACGCGTATCTGATCGACACGATCCCTTTCCACCTGGCGACGCGCGAATTTTACCAGGAGGCCGCCGCCCACCTCAAACCCGGAGGGGTCCTCGCCAGCAACGTGATCGGGGCGGTGCGAGGCCCCTCGAGCCGGCTGTTTCGGGCGTTCTATAAGACGCTGCGGTCGGTGTTCCCCAGCGTCTACGCCTTTCCCGTCGGCGGAGGAGGTCCGGACGCCGTCCGCAACATCATTCTCGTCGCCACCGCGGGCCCGCCGCTGACGCGGAACGAAGTCGTGGCGCGGGCGGAAACGGCGAGCACCCTCGGGGGCGTTCGGATCGTCGGATTCTCGCACGAGGCCGAGGATCTCTACGACGCCCCGATCGACACCGATGACGTTCCCGTGCTCACCGACGACTTCGCGCCCACCGACGCGTTGATCGGGACCCTCCGCTAGGGCCGTGCCGGTTCTGAAACTCCAGCTCGGGGATGTCGTGCGGACGCGCAAGACGCATCCCTGCGGCAGCGACCGGTGGGAGATCGTCCGCCTCGGCGCGGACATCGGCATCCGCTGTCTGGGATGCGGGCGGCGGGTCCTGATGCCGCGGGCCAAGCTGGAACGGCGGATCAAAGAGTTCCTCCGGCGGGGCCCGCAGGAAGAGCCCGCGCCGGGCGGCCCCGGCACCCCCGTCCCCCACGGGGACGTCTAAGCCTCGCCCCAAGTGGGCATCAGCCAAGTGGGTATTCCACAGGCGGGCATTCATCTTAGCACGCAAGCGGCCGCAGTCCCTCGGAGCCAATTTTGGAGAAACGCTCGCGCACAATCAGGGCTTGGCTCGCCATGTGGGGCCCTCCCATCACCGGGGGGGCGGCGCTCGCGGCTGCCGCGCACGCAGTGCCGCTCCCTTCTTTTCTTCTGCTCGCCGTCCTGACGGGTCTGGCGGTGATCGCCGAGTCGATCAGCCTGCCCCTCCCCAGCGGGGGCTACCAGAGCTTTGGCCCCGCGGTCACCCTGCCGGCGCTCGCCATCCTGGGGCCGATCTGGGCGGCCGTGGTCGCCGCGGTCGGCGTGGCCGTGGGCGATGGGCTACTGCACCGGCGCCGGGTCGCGGTGATCGCGGTCCACGGCGGCCAGCGGATGCTGGCCATCGTGCTCGCGGGGGTGACTTGGAACATCCTCCTCCAGGCTCGTCCCTCCTTCGGGCCGCCGCGCCTCGATCTCCAGGGCGGTCTGGTCCTCCCGGCGGTCTTGGGCAGCCTGCTCGTCTACGCGCTGGCCATCTCCGTCCAGGAGGCCGCCTTTCTGGCGGTGTTCCGACAAGAGCCGTTCTGGTCGGTGCTGGCCGCGGGCTCGATGTGGCGGGTTCCCACCGCCGCCGTGCTCGGCGCATCCGGCCTCACGGTCGCTCTCCTGTTCACCGCCGCCCCTCCCCAGGCGGTGGGAAAGACCGAGCATCTCCTCATCCCGCTGCTCATCGGCGGTCTCGTCGCCCTGCTCTACACGTCGCGAAGGCAGCAGGCCCGGGAATGCGCCGCCGTCAGCGGCGCGGTGGTGGATCTGCTCGGAACTCCGGATCTGAGAGAGCTGCTCGACCGGCTCGCCGACAAGGTGGACCGCCTCGCCAACCCAGACATGTTGTGGATCACCCTCCGCGGTCCGGACGGAGCGTACGAGGTGGCCCTGGCCCGCGCCGCGGGGATCCGGACGAACCCCGCGCGGCCCGTGCCGGCCGAACTCGAACGGGAGGCGGTGGGGTGGGTGCTCGCGCACCGGCAGCCGCTGCGCATCGCGGACCGCCAGCGCGTCGCGCCGGGCCCGGAGGCGGCCGCCCCGCCCGAGGACATGCGGGCGGTCCTCATCGTCCCCCTTCCGGCCAAGACCGAGCCGGTCGGGGTGCTCATGCTCACAAAGCCGATTCCGGGGTACTTCACCGAATACCAGGAGCGCGTGGTGGCGGCCCTCGCCGAACAGGCGGCCCCGGTGGTCAATACCGCGCGGCTCTACCAGGCGTCACAGCGGACCGCGCATCAGCTCGGCCTGCTCAACCGAATCTTCACCCGCGTGGCCACCTCGCTGCGGCCGCATGAGCTCTTCGAAACCCTCGCCGAAGAGCTCCACTCGACCCTGGGCTATCCCTTCGTGGCGATCGTCTTCACCGAGGCCGGCGAGCCTCGGCTGATGGCGAACCGCGGCTACGGGGAGCTCCCCGACACGGTGGCCGCCCACGGCGTCGTCGGACGCGTCATCCGCACTGGACGTGGGACGCTCATCAACGATGTGGCCCGCGATCCCGATTACATCGAGCAGGACCCGGGCGTGGCCCAGGAGGCCTGCGTCCCCATCATCAATCACGGCCAGGTGGTGGGGGCGATCAACGTCGAGGTCGTCGACCCGACGCTGACGACCGGCGATCTGGACCTCCTGACGACGATCGCGGGATACGCGGCCGTCGCCATCGAGAAAGCCCACCTGTACGAGCAGACCCAGCACCTCGCCACGACCGATGGGATGACCGGCCTCCTCAACTACCGCACGTTCCGGGAGGCGCTGGGGCGCGAGCTGGAGCGGGCCAAGCGGTATCAGCTTCCGCTCTCGGTCGTCATGATCGAGATCGACAAGTTCAAGCACTATAACGACGTCTTCGGCCACCTGCGGGGCGATGACGCCATCCGCCTGGTGGCGCGCACGCTCCTGCAGGAGCATCGTCGACAGGTGGACATGGCGGCGCGCTACGGCGGGGATGAGTTCATGCTCCTGCTTCCGCACATGGTGAAGTCCGAAGGGGCGGAGGTCGCGGAGCGGATCCGGCGGGCCGTGGCGATGACGCCGTTCATCACCGGGTCGAAGGTCGCATCCGTGACGCTGAGCATCGGGGTGGCCAGCTATCCCGAGGATGGGGAGACGACCGACGCGCTCGTAGACGCGGCGGACCGGACGATGTACGCGGCGAAGGAGACCGGCGGGAACTCGGTGGCGATGGCGAACTTCTCCTGAGCGGGCGACGGGGATCTCTTCCCCACCCGCGGGAGATGTGCTGTGCCGCTGACCTGTGGCATCGTCGGACTTCCGAACGCCGGTAAGTCCACGCTCTTCCGTGCGATCACCGCGGCCCACGCGGAGGTCGCGCCGTACCCGTTCACCACCATCGCCCCGAACGTCGGCATCGTTCGGATCCCCGATCCCCGGCTCGACGCGATCGCACGAATCACGCGGCCCGAGCGGGTGGTGCCGGCGGCCTTGGAGCTCGTGGACATCGCCGGGCTGGTCCGGAACGCGCACAAGGGAGAAGGGCTGGGCAACCAGTTCCTGGCGCGCATCCGCGAGGTCGACGCCCTCGTCCACGTGGTCCGGTGCTTCGGGGGGGACGTGACCCACGTGGAGGGCAGCGTGGATCCGCTGCGCGACATCGAGATCGTGGAGACGGAACTGCTGCTGGCCGACCTCGCCTCGGTCGCACGGACGAGGGAGCAGCTCGCGCCGCGGGCCCGCGTGGGAGACCGCGCGGCGCGCGAGGAGGATGCCACGCTGGCGGGCCTCGAGGCGCATCTCGCGGCCGGACATCCTGGGCGGACGTGGGTCCGCCCCGGAGCCGCCGACCCCGCGGTGGCCCGGCACCTGCTGACGGCGCGCCCGGTCCTGTACGTCGCCAACCTCGCGGAACGCGACGCGTCCGACGGCCCCTGCCTGGAAGCGGTCGCCCGCTACGCCGCCGCGGCGGGCGCGGGAGCGCTCGGCCTGTGCACCAAACTCGAGATGGAACTCGCGGACCTCCCGGAGGAAGAGGCCGCCGAGTTCTCCGCCGCCCTGGGCCACGCCGAGCGCGGCCTCCCGCGGCTCGCGCGCGCGTGCCTGGAGCTGCTCGGCCTCAAGACGTTCTTCTCGACCGCCTCCGATGAGGTGCGCGCCTGGACGATCCCCGCAGGGACGCGCGCGCCGCAGGCCGCCGGAAGGATCCACACCGACATGGAGCGGGGATTCATCCGGGCCGAGGTCGTGGCCTACGCGGATCTCGTGGCGTGCGGTTCGGTGACCGCGGCCCGCGAGCGGGGGCTCGTCAGGCTCGAGGGAAAAGACTACGAGGTTCGCGACGGGGACGTGATCACCTTCCGCTTCGCCGTGTGACCGCAGCCCCGCTCCGTGGCTCCGGCACGTGATGAGGCCCTCGCCTTGTGAAAGCGCCTCCCCGCGTGGTACAATCGCCGTGTTCTCAAAGAACCGAATATGGAAACGGCCATGAAGCGTGGCCGGATCCTTTCCTGTCCTGCCTCACTCCGCGATGCGCGGGGCGATTGGGCAGGGCCGCCGGGGTTGCCATCGGACCCGCCGCACCGCAGGTCCGGCGCAGGCCCCGGTCCCAGTCCAGAGGAAGGGAGTGTGCCGGATGGGCACCTATGAGATTGTCAGCGTGGTTCGACCCGACCTCGACGAGGAAGGGCTAAGCGCCGCCCTCGACCGGATCAGCCAGCGGATAACGGAGCACGGCGGCGCCGTCTCGACCGTCGAGCGCTGGGGCAAGCGAAGGCTGGCGTATCCGATCAAGAAGTACCGCGAAGGTTACTACGCGCTGTTCGTGTTCACCCTCGACGCCGGCCAAATCGGCTCGCTCCGCCAGACGCTCGGGCTCAACGAGGACCTGCTCCGCTGCGCGCTTTCGACGCACCATCCGAAGCCCGTCCCGGCCGCGGCCGCCGCGGCGACCCCGGCAGCCGCCGCGCCTCCGGCACCGACGCCGCCCACGGCCGCGTCCAACGGCCAGGCGGCAGCGCCACCGGAGGGCCCGCATGTATAACCGGATCATCCTGATCGGCCGGCTCACCCGCGACCCGGAACTCCGGTACGTGCCGAGCGGCGCGCCGGTCGTCAGCTTCACCCTGGCGGTCGACCGGCCGTTCAAGGATCAGCAGGGCAACCGCGAGACGGACTTCATCGACATCGTGGCGTGGCGAAAGCTGGCCGAGCAGGTCAGCCAGTACATGGCCAAGGGGCGGATGGTGGCGGTGGAAGGGCGGCTGCAGATCCGTTCCTACGAGACGCAGGACGGGCAGAAGCGGAAGGTCGCCGAGGTCGTCGCCGATGGGATCCGGTTTCTGGATCGCGGGAAGCCCGCGGCGACCGCGGAGACGGCCCCCGCCGCGGTCGACGAAGCCGCGCAGGGAGGCTCGGACGAGGACGTGCCATTTTAGCGACTCGATAATCGGACGCGCCCGAGCAAACGGGCGCGTCCAGCCCGCGTGGGAGGGATCGGATGCCAGAGGTGAAGGACAGGGAAGCCCGGCCGCGCCGCGAGTACCGGCGTCGCCCGAAGCGGAAGGTGTGCTCCTTCTGCACCGAGAAGGCCACGCACATCGATTACAAGGAGGTGAACCGGCTCCGCCGGTTCGTCACCGAGCGCGGGAAGATTCTTCCGCGCCGGGTCTCGGGCAACTGCGCCAAACACCAGCGCGTGCTGGCGGTCGCCATCAAGCGGGCGCGCGAGCTGGCGCTGCTGCCGTACACTGGCGAGTGATGAAGCAGGACGGGCCGCCGGCGGGGGCACGAATCTTCCGGGGGGCGGACCCCGCACGTCATCCGACCCGAGGCCTCACCGAAGGCGCCGTCCTGGCCGCGCTCACGGTGCTGGTCGGGGCGGCGGGCTTGATCGCGCCGCCCGTGGGCGTTCTGCTGGCGCCCATCCCGGTCATGCTGCTGGTGATCCGGTGGGGATTGCGCATCGCCCTGATCGCGTCGGCCGTGGCCGCGCTGATCCTCCTGCAGTTCTTCGGCCCGTTGAGCGCGTTTTCGGTGACCTCGATGTTTGCGCCGCTCGGACTGGCGCTCGGCTGGGGGATCCGCCGCGGCATCGGAGCTCCCTTGACCGTGCTCACCGGATCGGTCGCGTTTCTGGGGTCGGTGCTCATCGGGGTGGCCGTCACCAACATCGTGCTGCATCTGGATATTCTGCGTGATTTGATCGACGCCCAGGTGAAGGGCATTGACATGGCCCTCGCGCTCCAGGCGCGGATGGGGGTCCCCCCGCAGCAACTCGACGAGATGCGCCAGCTTTGGGATGGGGTGTGCGCGGAGCACCACTGCCTCCCCGCGGCGATGCCACAGTTCCTCCACACCCTTGCGCCGGCGATGCTGGTGCTGGGGGCGCCTCTCTGGGCGTACCTCTGCTACACGGTCGCTCGGTCCGTCCTCCGCCGGGTGGGCTACGAACTGCCCGGCGTCCCGGCGATCCTCAGCTGGCGGCTCCCGCCGGCGTGGACCGCGGGGCTGCTCTGGACGTGCGCCGGGCTCTCTCTGGCCAGCCGCCTCATTTCGCCCTGGTTCGACGGACCCGCGGTGAACGCGGTGTACCTGGTCTTGATCATCTTCGCCTTTTTGGGCACGCTCGTGGCGATCACGTGGATGAACCAGCGGCAGATTCCACGGGTTGCGCAGATCGCCGCCCTGGTGCTGCTGCTTCCCAGTGGACTCCTGCCGCTTCTCGCGCTCGCCGCCGTCGGCATCCTTGACGCGTGGTACGACTACCGCCACCTCGCGTCCCGGGGCGCAGAGGAAGCCGCGACCAGCGGGAATCCGCCCAGAGCAAAGGATCGGCCGCAGGTGAAGGCGGTGCATTCGCGGTGAAGGTAATTCTCCTGCAGGATATTCCCACGCTCGGCCGCGCCGGCGATGTCAGAGAGGTGAAAGAGGGATACGCGGTCCACCACCTGCTGCCCCGCGGGCTGGCGGCGCCGGCAACGTCCGCCAACATCCAGAACCTGCAGCGCGTCCGCAAGGCGGCGCAGGAGCGCGAGACCCGGACCCTCGACCGCACGAACGCCCTCAAGGGCCATCTCGAAGCCCTCGTCATCGAGGTACGCGCCAAGGCCGGCGAGGGAGGGCGCCTCTTCGGATCGGTCACGGCGCAGGATATCGCGAAAGAGATTTCCCACAAGGGCCTCGACGTGTCGAAAAAGCAGGTGGAACTCTCCGAACCGATCAAGTCTCCGGGCTTCTACAAGGTCCCGGTGCGGATCCACCCAAAGCTGAGCGCCATGGTCGAGGTCAACGTCATCGGAGTGGCGTGATTCACAACCTGCACCCCGATCTCCGCCCAATATCCACAGAAAACCCCAGATAATCCCCAAGAAAGCAAGAAGGGAATCCACAACATCCGCCGCGCATAATTAGGCTCGCTACAGGGGGCACGGGGCTCATTTTTCACGCTGGGAGTTCCTCCGTTGACAGTACCGAACATATGTTTGTATAATAATTTGAAAAGCCCCCTCGGAGGCTTCCGGGCGTGAGCGTCCTCCAGTCCATCGACCGCATCCCCCCCCAGAACCTCGAAGCCGAGCAGAGCGTCCTCGGCTCGATGCTCCTCGACCGCGACGCCATCGCCCGCGTCGTCGAATCGCTCCGTCCCGAGGACTTCTACCGCGACGTTCACCGGACGATCTACACCGCGATCCTCGAACTCTTCGAACGGGGCGAACCGGTGGATCTCATCACGATCACCAACCGGCTCTCGGGGATGGGCAAACTGGAGGACGTCGGCGGCGCTCCCTATCTCGCGTCGCTTCCCAACGCCGTCCCCACGGCGGCCAACGCAGACTTCTACGCCGGGATCGTGCTGGAGAAGTCCATGCTGCGCGCCCTGATCAGCGTCGGCACCCACATCGCCGCGCTGGGGTACGAGGGGATGGACGAGGTCACCGCGCTCGTCGATCAGGCCGAGAAGCTCGTCTACGGGATCGCCTCCCGCCGCAACATCCAGGACTTCCAGACGATCAAAGAGATTCTCAAGTCCAGCTTCGAGAAGATCGACAAGCGGTACCAGGAGAAAGGGACCGTCACGGGGGTCGCCACCGGGTTCACCGACTTCGACATGCTGACCTCTGGCCTGCAGCCCGCGGACATGGTCATCGTGGCGGCGCGCCCGAGCGTGGGCAAGTGCCTGAGCCGCGACGCGGAGATCCTCCTGGAAGACGGCAGCATCGCCACGATCGAGGAGATCGTGCGGCGAGGGCGGGGCCGCCTGTTGACGCTCGGAGCGGACTGGAAGTTCAGGACGACGGAGCCATCGGCGTTCGTGGACGATGGGGTCAAGCCGGTGTTCCGCGTCGCCACGCGGCTGGGGCGCAGGGTCGAGTGCACCGCCACGCATCCGTTCCTGACACCGCACGGCTGGCTCCCGCTCGCCTCGCTCCGGATCGGAGAGCGGATCGCCGTTCCCCGGAAAGTCGAGATCTTCGGGAACGAGCCGCTTCGCGAATGTGAGATCAAGCTGCTCGCGTATCTGATCGGAGACGGGCCACTCACCTGCCAGGGCGGGATCATCGAAGACTTCGCGGCCGCGGCGAGGGCGTTCGGTACGGTGCCCCGCCGGCACGCGCGGACGGGGCACGCGGAGGCGGAAAGCCCCGCCAGGGACCTCCTCGCGCTGTGGTTGAGCGGGCGCGAACCGAAGACCGCCGGCCGCACGGAGATCCCCGCGACGGTGTTTGCCTTGCCCCGCGGGCAGCTTGCCCTCTTTCTCAATCGCCTGTTCGCGATCGACGGGTGGACGTCCGCCCCGCGCGAGTCCCGGATCGCGCTGATCGGGTACGCGACCACGAACGAAGGGCTGGGCAGGCAGGTCCAGCACCTGCTGCTGCGCTTCGGAATCCTCGCCGGCTTGAGGGAGCCGGACGCGACCGCGTGGGGAATCCGGCGCGACGCCTGGCGGCTAGAGATCACCGACCCGGCGTCGATCCGGACGTTCGTGCATTCCATTGGGATCTTCGGCTGGGACGCCCGGACGAACGGGATCCCAAGCCCCGCGGAGGCCGCCAGGCGAACCGCCGATACCGATCCCATCCTCCCGGACGCCTGGCGGGCCATCGCCGCGGTCGGGGGGAAGGGGCCCTGGACCACGCTGTTGGCGCGCCGGGGAAGGCGCCCATCGATTGCGCGCGGCCCGGACCGCCAGGACACCGCGGGCGACGTGTACTGGGACGAGATCGTCTCGATCGAGCCCGCCGGAGAGAAGCAGGTCTACGATCTCACGGTTGCGGGGACGCACAACTTCGTGGCCAACGACATCTGCGTGCACAACACCACGTTCGCCACCAACATCGCCCAGCACGCCGCGATCGCCCACAAGATTCCGGTGGCGATCTTCAGCTTGGAGACGAGCAAAGAGCAGCTCGTCCAGCGGATCCTCTGCTCGGAAGCCCGGGTGGACAACACCAAGCTGCGCACGGGGTTTCTCGCCGACGAGGACTGGCGGAAGCTCGCCAGGGCGATGGGGGGCCTGAGCGAGGCGCCGATCTTCATCGACGATTCGGCGACGCTCTCGATCATGGAAATGCGGGCCAAAGCGCGCAAGCTCAAGACCGAGCATGGGCTGGGCCTCATGATCATCGACTATATGCAGATGATCCAGTCGTTCAAGCGCGCCGAGAATCGGACCCAGGAACTGAGCGAGATCGCGCGCGGCATCAAGTCCCTCGCGAAGGAGCTCGACATCCCCATCATCGCGATCTCCCAGCTCAGCCGCGCCGTCGAAGCCCTGGGGTCAAAGCGGCCGATGCTCAGCCACCTGCGGGAATCGGGCGAAATTGAGCAGGTGGCCGACCTCGTTGTGTTTCTCTACCGCGAGGATTATTATGATCTGGAAAAAGCACAGCGGGATAATAAACAAAACATCTGCGAGATCATCATCGCGAAACACCGGAACGGGCCGATCGGGACCGTGGAGCTGTTCTTTCACAAGGAATTCAGCCGGTTCGAGAACCTGGAGAAACGCCGCTGAGCGTCCGGTGCCGCATCCCCCAGGCCGCCGCGCCCATCGTGGGGGCGGTCGTCCCGCGGCGGCGGGCGCCGGCCGCGGATCCCGGGGCGTACAAGCGCTGGACGCTGGTCGCGGCGATCCTCGGTTCCGTGATCGTCTACCTCGATTCGACGATCGTGACCGTGGCGCTTCCGCGCATCGGCCGGGACCTGCCGGCCCGGTTCGTGGGGGTCCTGGAGGGGCAATCGTACATCTACAACGGCTATCTCCTGACGATGAGCTCGCTCCTGATTCTGGCGGGCGGGCTCAACGACTTCTACGGCCGCCGCCGCATGTTCAGCATCGGCGTCGCCTGCTTCGGCCTCACGTCGCTTCTCTGCGGTCTCGCCTCGAACATGGAGATGCTGATCTTCTTCCGCATCCTGCAGGGGGCCGCGGGGGCGCTCCTCGTGCCGGGGGCTCTCTCGCTGATCACCGCCACGTTCTCGGGAGAGGAGCAGGGCCGCGCGTTTGGCATCTGGTCGGGAACGGCGGCCGGGGTGTCGCTCCTCGGGCCGTTCATCGGCGGCATGCTGGTCGACACCATCTCGTGGCGGGTGGCGTTCTTGATCAACGTCCCGGTGGTCCTGCTCGCGCTCTGGGTCATCCGTCGACATGTGCGGGAAAGCCGGGATAATTTGGCCTCCGGGAAATTCGACATCTTCGGGACCATCGTGACCGTGCTGGCCATCGGCGGGCTGTCGTTCGGCACCATCTACGGTCAACAGCGCGAGTGGCACGCGCCGCTCGCCTTCGTCGCCCTGGGGGTGGGCGCGCTGGCGGCCGCCTCTATCCCGTACCTGATGACCCATTCCGCCAACCCGCTCGTCCCTCCCAGCCTCTTCCGGTCCCGGAACTTTACGGTCACCAACCTCTCGACGTTTGTGATCTACGGAGCCCTGGCCGTCGCATTCTACTATCTGCCCCTCTTCATGCAGGGCACCCTCGGGTACACGGCCGCGGGGGCCGGCCTCGCCTTGGTCCCCGGACCACTCTTTCTCGCCCTCTTCTCGTCACGCATCGGCGCGTTGGCGGCCCGCTACGGACCGCGGTGGTTCATGGCCGTGGGGCCCGCGGTCATGATGCTCGGCGTCCTATGGCTGGCGCGCGTGCCCTCCCACAGCCAGGCGTGGGCGTTCCTAGCCCATACGCCGTCGACCTTCATTCCGCCACGGGACTATTTCTCCGGCTTTCTCCCGGGGCTCGTGATCTTCGGGATCGGGATCACGATCATGGTGGCGCCCCTGACGACGACCCTGATGACGTCGGTCCCGGTGCACAATTCGGGGATCGCGTCGGCGATCAACAACGCGATCGCGGACGTCGGACCGCAACTGGCGGTCGCCCTGGTGTTCGTGGCCATCACCGCGAGTTTCTACGCGGACCTCCACGCGCGGGTCCCGCGGCTCGACACGTCCTCCCCGGAGGTGCGCCGGGAGATCGCCCCGTTGAACGCGGTGCCAAGCGGCACGCCGGCGGGCGAGGCCGCGGCCGCCCGGGATGCGTCGACGTCGGCCTTTCACCTGGCGATGTGGGTGAGCGCGGCGCTGCTCGTCGCGGGCGCCGTGATCAATGGGGTCGGCATCCGCAATCCCTCCCCCGCAGGGAACGCGACGGCCCCAGCGGGGGCTCCCTCATGAGGGGGCAGTCTGCCGAGGCGGCCGCGAGGCCGAGATTCGCTCCGATCGGGTGATCAGAGCCCGAGACCCGGTGCCCGCGGACTGAGCGCTCCACCGGTAATCTTCCGCCCCAAACCGGGAGGATGCCGCCTGGACGGATTTTTTTACCGCAGCCTGCACGCTGTCGTCCGGATCCTCTTCGGGATGCTCTTCCGGCTCTCGGTCATCGGGATGGAGCGCCTGCCCCCGGGTCCCGCGGTGCTCGTCGCAAACCACGTGAGCTGGCTCGATCCGTTGATTCTCCCGGTGGCATTGCCGCGCAAGCCAGCCTTTCTGGCGATGGAGGAGCTCTGGCGAATGCCGGTGATTTCCCTGATCATGCGCGCCTACGGTCCGCTCGCGATTCCCCTGCGCCGCGACACGATCGACGCGGCGGCGTTGAAACGCGCCCGCGAGGCCCTGGCCCGCGGGGCGCTGCTCATCGTGTTTCCCGAGGGGGGTATCAGCCCCGACGGTCAGCTGCGTCCGTTCCACCGGGGAGCGGCGTTGCTGGCGTCGCGCGCGGGAGTCCCCCTCGTACCGGTCGCAATCACGGGAACCGCGGACGCCCTGCCCCTCGGCCGAATATGGCCACGGGCAAGACCGATCACCGTGCGGGTGGGCACGCCGATTCCTCCAGGGGACGGAACGCGCGAGGCTCTCGTCAGCGCAACCGAGGGGGCCGCGGGGCAGATCCACGCGATGCTCGAGGGGGCGAAGCCTGATCTCTAGGTGCGAAGCCCGGCGCCGCACCGTCCTGGATCTCCGCGATGCCTGGATGAAACGTCACCGACCCTCGCCTGCCAGCAGGATCCATTAACTACCCACCGTAATTGCCGGGCTCCCCTGTGTGAGCTTGGGTATGACCGACCGTGTGGGCGCTCATGATCGAGCCGGTCGGACCGCGTGGACGATGCTGGCGACAAGACGGGCTTCCCCGGAGCCTCAAACAGAAGTTTGCCTATACACAACCTTGACGTGGAATCGGGTGGGGACCGGATAGACCGTGCCGGGAGTGCCGCGATACGTTTCTTTTAAAACCTCTCCTACTAGGGCTGATTTTCCACAAGGGGGGACAATTATGTCATCAACTATAGAGCAGTTGAAGCGAACCACGAAAGGCGAGAAGGCGCCCGCAACCTATCAGCATGCGACCGTAACCAAGCTGGGAGGCCCCGAGGTGCTTCAAATCCTGGAGGACGAACTCCCGCAGCCCGGACCCGGGGCCGTGCGCGTGAGGATCTTGGCCGCCGGGGTCTCACTCCCGGACCTGTTCATGCGCGAGGGGCTCCATCCCGAGGCGCACCGCCCGCCTTTCACGCCCGGCTGGGATCTTGTGGGAATAGTGGATGAGTTGGGACCAGGCGTAACCGGACCTAAACTCGGCGAGACGGTGGCGGCCATGCCGATCATCGGCGCACAGGCGGAGTACATCTGCCTGCCGCAGGGCGAACTGGCCCTGGTGCCGCCCGGAGTGGACCCGGTTGAAGCAGTTTGCGTCATCCTTAACTATGTCACGGCCTACCAGATGATGCATCGCACTGCCCACGTTAGGCCGGGTCAACGGATCTTGGTCCACGCTGCCGCGGGTGGCGTCGGAACCGCCTTGCTGCAATTGGGTCGCGTGGCCGGCCTGGAGATGTACGGCACCGCCTCCCGGGCGGCTCACGAAACGGTTCGCCGCCTGGGCGGCATCCCGATCGATTACCGCGCGGTGGACTTCGTGGAAGAGGTCCGACGCCTCGCGCCAGGCGGTGTGGATGCGGTGTTCGACGGCATCGGCGGCGCCCACATCTGGCATTCGCGGAAGGCCCTCCGCGCCGGCGGCAAGGTGGTGGCCTACGGCTATACCTCGACGCTGCGCGGCGGGACAATGGCCGGTGGCGGGCGACAGCGCCGCAGGGGCCTTGAACGCCTCAGGAGCCTTGGGTTCATCGGTGTGGACATGGCGGCCGCCTTCTTCCTCCCGGGCCGAAAGCGAGTGCTGCCGTACAGCATTCAGTGGCTCAAGCGGCGAAAGCCGGCTTGGTTTCGGGACGACCTCACCGCCTTGCTGAGACTGCTTAGCGAAGAGAAGATCAAACCGATCATTGCGTCGCGATTCCCCTTGCGAGAGATCAGGCGGGCTCATGAATTACTCGGCGCCGGAGGGGTGACGGGCAAGATTGTCCTGCTCTGCTAATCACACGGGTCGAATCGTTCGGGACATCTGCACGCTTCCCCGCAGCCTCCCCATCCGTCGATGTGGATCGGCAGATGTCGTCAGCATCGCTTGGCGCGTCCCATACATGATGCTCCATGGGGGGACGGTGTACTGCCCCGTGGCGAGAAGCTGAATGTCCACGCCGAATGGCGCACCCAAATGGGCTCTGACACGACTGCCCCGAACCGCGATGCTGAGGACTTAGGTGTAGAGGCGAGGCACCCGGAGTTGCAGCGGGAGGCCCCGATGGCGTTCGCGGCGAAGCCATTGGACGTCGATGGCGCCTCTTCCACCCGCCCCCTGCACGGAGACAGGTCAGGTCGATATTAGTTTCGTTCAGCTCGGCGCCTGGCGGATCATCGTGCTGGGCATCGTCCAAGGCATCACCGAACTCCTGCCGATCAGCAGCACCGCCCATCTCCGGATCGTTCCCAGCCTCCTTGGGTGGCCCGATCCAGGATCTGCCTTCTCCGCCGCCATGCAGCTGGCCAGCCTCCTCGCGGTGGTGACATTTTTGGGAGGGGACATCGCCCGCATCACACATCGGGCCGCCGCGGCGGCCCAGCGGGGCGACTGGCAGGACCACGACCTCCGGATGACCATCGGGATTCTTCTCGGCACCCTCCCCATCGCCATCGCGGGGCTGGCTCTGAAGAATACGCTCAACAGTTGCGGGTCGCCGCTGCGGGGAATTGCGGTGATCGGGTGGGCGTGCGTTGTGATGGGGCTGCTGCTGGCGCTCGCGGAGCGCTACGGGCAGCGCGACACCGGCCACCCCAAACGCCAGTGGGACGTCCTCACCATCCGCGACTGCCTGCTGGTCGGCCTCGCCCAGATGTTCGCGCTCGTGCCGGGGGTCTCTCGGTCGGGGTCCACGCTGACCGCGGGCCTTGCGCTCGGCATGGAGCGCGCGACGGCGGCCCGGTTCTCCTTCCTGCTCGGGCTGCCGGCGATCCTGCTCGCCGGCCTCGTCGAGCTGGTGAGCCTGAGGCACGCCGGACTCCACGCCCACGGGTGGCTGCTGCTGGCACTCGGGCTGGCGTCGGGGAGCGTGTCCGCCTATCTCGCGCTGTGGGGCCTCGTGCGATATCTCACCGACCACACAAGCTGGATCTTTGTCTGGTACCGCATCGCGCTGGGGATTCTACTGCTCTGGGGGGCCGCGGCCGGACGGTTCCGGTAGCCCCCGGCGCCTCGAAGATCAGGCGCGCGTGGCCTCGCGCCGCATCAACGCCCAGAGCGCCTCGACGTGCGCACGTTCGGTCGGAATCGAGCCGATGGAGACGCGCACCATCCAGCGCCCATCGAGGAGCGCGGGGGTGAGATACGCGCCCCCCGAGCGGTTCACCCGCTCCGCCCACGCCAAGGTGTGCCCGTCGAGCGATTCCCCCTCCACGCCGGACGGCTCATGGCGGACGCAGACGGTCTGGAGCGGAACGGGGGCGAGCACGCTCCAGCCCGGCGCGGCCCCGATCTCACCGGCAAGCCACTGCGCGTTGGCGATGTCACGGCGCAGCCGCGCCCGCAACCCCTCCACCCCCTGTTCGCGGATGAGACACCACAGCTTTAGCGCGCGGAAGCGCCGCCCCAGCGGGATGCCCCAGTCGCGGAGGTTTTTCACGCGATGGTCCACCGCGCTCTGAAGGTAGCTCGGGTTCGTGCTCATCACGCGAACGAGGTGCTCGGGGTCGCGCACGTAGTAGAGCGAACAATCAAACGCCGCGCCGAGCCATTTATGCGCGTTGAGCACGACGGAGTCGGCGCCTTCGATGCCCTCCCACATCCACCGGCACTCCGGGAGGATCATCGCCGAACCCGCCATCGCCGCGTCCGCGTGCAGCCACAGACGGTGCTGCCGCGCCACGTCGGCGATCTCGGCCACGGGGTCGAGGGCGGTCGAGGTCGTGGTGCCTGTCGTCGCGACGATCGCGCAGGGAGCGAGGCCCCGCTCGATGTCCGTCCGGACGGCCGCGGCGAGCGCGCCGGGCCGCATGGCGTAACGCTCGTCGGTGGCGACGGCGCGGACGTTGGCGCGGCCAAACCCCGCGAGCAGCGCGGCCTTCTCCACCGAGCTGTGGCTGTGGCCCGAGACGTACACCACGAGCGGCCGCGGCTCGCCCTGCAGCCCGCCCCGAGCCAGTGAGAAGTTCGAGGCACGCTCGCGCGCGCACACGAGAGCGACCAGCGCGCTGGTCGAGGCGGTGTCCTGGATCACCCCGCTCCAGGCGTCGGAGAGACCGACCATCTGCCGCATCCAGTCGGTGACCAGCTCCTCGAGTTCGGTCAGCGCCGGGCTGGACTGCCAGGAGAGCCCGAGGACTCCCAGGCCCGTGCTGAGGTAGTCACCCAGCACCGAGGCCAGCTCACCGTTGGCTGGAAAGTAGCCGTAGAAGTTGGGGTGCTGCCAGTGCGACAATCCCGGCAGGATGATCCGCTCGAGGTCGCGGAAAATCCCCTCGAACCCCTCCGGCTGCGCGGGCGGCGCCGCGGGGAGCTGCGCACGCACCGAGCCCGGCTCGACCCGGGACCGCACCGGCAGATCGGCGGCGCGAGCGCGGTAGTCGGCGATCCAGTCGACCAGCCGGTGGCCGATGCGGCGGAACTCTTCGGGGGTCATCTGGCCGTCCGGGCGGACCGCGGCTCGGGCCGGCTTACGCGGCGGCGCGGACCGCGTCGAGGAAGTAGCGGTGCACGCGGTCGTCGGGGGCCAGCTCGGGGTGAAACGAGGAGACGAGGAGGCGGCGCTCGCGCGCGAGCACGGGCCGCCCCTGGTGCGAGGCCAGCACCTCCACGCCCGGACCGACGCGGTCGATCACCGGGGCCCTGATGAACACCCCCCGGAGCGGCGCGGGCCCGAGCACGGGGATCTCCAGGTCGGCCTCGAACGAGTCCACCTGCCGGCCGTACGCGTTCCGGAGGACCGCGATGTCCATCAGGCGCAGGAGGGGCGGCTCCCCGTTGTCCGCCCGCCGGGCCATCAGGATCATTCCGGCGCACGTTCCGTACACCGCCATCCCCCGCTGCACCCGCTCCGGGATCGCGCGGTCGAGCCCGTAGACCACCATCAGTTTCCCGATCGTGGTGGACTCCCCACCCGGCAGAATGAGCCCGTCCAGCCCCTCGAGGTCGGCGGGGACGCGGACCTCCACGTCCTCCACCCCAAGCCCTCGAAGGATCTTGCGGTGCTCGATCACATCCCCCTGGAGCGCAAGGACCCCGACCTTCATCCGTTCACCGCGCGCCCGGCTCTGCCGCGCGGCGCTACCATCCCCGCGTTTGAAGGAGCTCCCCTTCCGGCAGCTTGCGGATGTCGAGTCCCCGCATCGGCTCGCCGATCCCCTCGGAAACGCGCGCGATGACGTCAGGGTCGTTGTAGTGCGTGGTGGCCTCGACGATCGCCTTGGCCCGCCGCGCCGGATCCTTGGACTTGAAGATGCCCGAGCCGACGAAATTCCCGTCGCACCCGAGCTGCATCATGAGCGCCGCATCCGCCGGGGTGGCGAGCCCGCCCGCGGAGAAGTTCACCACGGGCAGCCTGCCGAGCGCGCGGGTCTCCAGAACCAAGTCGTAGGGCGCGCCCAGTTCCTTCGCCGCGGTCATCAGCTCCTCTTCGGGGGTCGCCTGGAGCTGGCGGATCCCGTCCATCACGGCGCGCATGTGTCGGACGGCCTCGACGACGTTTCCGGTCCCCGCTTCCCCCTTTGTGCGGATCATCGCCGCGCCCTCGCCGATCCGCCGGAGGGCCTCGCCGAGGTCCCGGCAGCCGCACACGAACGGCACTTTGAACAGGCGCTTGTTGATATGGTACCGCTCGTCCGCGGGGGTGAGCACCTCGCTCTCGTCGATGAAGTCCACGCCGAGCGCCTGCAGCGCCTGCGCCTCGACAAAGTGCCCGATCCGCACCTTGGCCATGACCGGGATCGTGACCGCCTCCATGATCTCTTTGACCTTCAACGGATCGGCCATCCGCGCCACGCCGCCCTCGGCGCGGATGTCCGCGGGCACGCGCTCGAGCCCCATGACCGCGCACGCCCCCGCATCCTCGGCGATCTTGGCCTGTTCGGCGGTGGTGACATCCATGATCACACCGCCTTTGAGCATCTGAGCTAGGCCGCGCTTAAGTTTCTCCGTCCCGACGTCCGCCATTTTCGCGCCTCCCGTCCGCTAAGTACCTTGCACGATCCGCCTACGCACGCGCTTTTTCGCCCGCCCCGTCCAATCCCAGTTGGGGCGCGATCTCCTGCAGGGCTCCGATCACGGTGGCGATGTGCTCCTCGAGGGGAACCCCCAGCTCCGCCGCCCCCCGGACGATGTCCTCGCGCCGGACCCCTTTGGCAAACGCCTTGTCCTTCATCTTCTTCTGAACGGAGGAGACTTCCACGTCTGCGAGCGACCGGGTGGGCTTCACGAGCGCCACGGCGATCACAAAGCCGCTCAGCTCGTCCGCGGCGAACAAGGCCTTTTCCATCCGGGTCTCGCGGGGCACCCCGCTGTAGTCCGCGTGTGAGAGGATCGCGCGGCACAGCCGCTCGTCCAGCCCGCGATCGCGGAGGAGCGACGCGCCCGCATACGGGTGCCCGGCCTCCTGGGAGGGGTGACGCTCGTAGTCGAGGTCGTGAAGCAACCCCACGAGTCCCCAATCTTCCGCGTCTTCACCGAACCGCCGAGCGTACACGCGCATGACGGCCTCGACCGCGAGCATGTGTTTCAGCAGGTTCGGATTGGTGGTCTCCTCGGTCAGGATGCCCCAGGCTTCCTCGCGCGTCATTTCCTCGATCCCCTGCCCTCGTCGGAACCTTCTACGCACCAGTGTATCTAATAACAAGCCTTGACTCAACCGCCTAATAAACGCTAATATTTATACATTCTCATAAGTGTTATGTCAAGAAAAGTCCATATTCAATAGACACAGATAGATACACGCCTTTTGATGCCGGGAGTAGACGCCGTGGACATCCCGCTCGAGCGCGAATCAGACACTCCGCTCTATCGTCAGCTGCACCGCGCGATCGCCGGCCGAATCCAGGCGGGTGACCTGGCGCGCGGACTCCAGTTGCCGTCGGTGCGGACCCTCGCCAAGCATCTCGACATCAGCCCCATCACCGTCGTCCAGGCCTACAACGCGCTCACGGCCGATGGCCTCATCCATGCGACCGTCGGACGCGGGACGTTCGTGGGAGCGGCGGCGCAGGATCCGGCGGTCCAGTCCGACGCGCGGCCGCCGGAGCCCCCCGCGACGGACGGTCAGGACGACGGCGAGTGGCAGTCCTCGATGCCGGTGTTCCTCCGCGCCCCCCGGACCAACATGATGCAGACCCTGCTGCGGCCCGGACGCCGGCCCGGGGTGATCTCGCTCGCCGGGGGCACCCCCGACCCGAACCTGTTCCCTCTCCGTACGCTGGGCCGCCTCTGGAACCGGGTGATGGCGCTCGAGGATCCCCGGTTTCTGCAGTACGGCACGCCTCAGGGAGACCGCCATCTCCGCACGTGGATCGCGGACCGCTGCACGGGGGCCGGCATTCCGGCGCGGCCCGAAGACATCCTGATCACGTCCGGGTCTCAGCAGGCGATGGACCTCATCGTGCGCACCTTTGTCGGCCCCGGAGACTACGTCCTCGTAGAGAGCCCGACGTTCATCACGGCGCTGGACATGATCGAAGCGCGCGGGGCCAAGCTGATCGGCGTGCCGATGGACGGCGAGGGGATCCGGTCGGACATCGCCGCGTCCCTCGTCGAACGCTACCGGCCCCGCCTGATGTACACGATCCCCACCGCGCACAATCCTACCGGGGTGACGCTCAGCGAGGAGCGGCGCCGCCAGATCGCCGCGCTCGCCCGCCGGCACAACCTCCTCGTGCTCGAGGACGACACCTGCAGCGAGTTCGCCTACGACGGCGACGCGCCGCCTCCCATCAAGACCTTCGACACGCGCGGCCACGTGGTGTTCGTCATGAGCTTCTCGAAGACGGTCATTCCCGGGCTCAGGGTCGGAGGCGTTGTGGCGCACGGGCCGCTGCTGAGCAGGCTGGTCGAATCGAAGACGGTGGCCGACCGCTTCACCTCGCCGCTGATCCAGCGCACGCTGTGGCGGTACCTGTCGACGCGCCAGTACCCCCGGGACCTCGCCACCTCGCGCGACGCCTACCGGCGGCGCAGAGACAACGTGCTGCGGGCCCTCAAAGCCTACATGCCCGTGGGGGTGACCTGGAGCCATCCGGCCGCAGGATTCAACCTGTGGGTCTATCTCCCGGAGGGGATCTCCGCGACCGACGCGTTCGAGGAAGGCCTCAAGGACGGGGTCGCCTGCGGACCCGGGGACCTCTTCCTTCCCAACGTGCCTTCGCCGGCGGGGCTGCGTATCTCGTTCGCCGACAATCCCGAGGATGTCGCCTCGGAGGGGATTCGGAGGCTGGCCGGAGCGATCGCCCGTCTGCTGTCAGGCGTGCCTCGCCGGGGTCAGGAATCGGAGTTCTTGACGACGGTCTAGGGGACCGTTATCTGACCAGCAGGTCAAACAGCCGCGCAAGATCGTCCTGGGAAAAATAGCTGATCTGGATGATTCCCTTCTTTCCTTTGGGGACGATGCTGACGGTGGTCGCGTACCGGTGCTGCAGGCGCCCGGCCAGGTCGGCCAGCAACGGATCGCGGCGGCGCCCCCGCCGGGGCGATGTTTCACGTGAAACATTCTTCCGTGCGAGGACCAGGGATTCGGTCTCTCGGACTGATAGCCCCCGCGTCTCGACCTGCCGCCAGAGCTCCAGGAGCCGGCGGCCATCGGGGATCGACAGCAAAGCCCGGCCGTGCCCCTCGGTCAGCCGCCCACGGGCGATCGACGACTGCACCTCGTGGGGGAGGTCGAGCAACCGCAGCGTGTTGGCGATCGAGGACCGGCTCCCACCGATGACCTGGGCCATCTCTTCCTGGGTGAGCCTGAATTCATCGGCCAGCCTGCGGTAGGCGCGGGCCCGTTCGATCGGGGTCAGATCCTCGCGGCGCAGGTTCTCGATCAGGGCGATCTCAAGGGCCTGTCGGTCGGAAATCTCTTTGACCACGGCGGGAACGGTGATCAGCCCGGCCGCCTGGGCGGCCCGCCACCGCCGCTCTCCTGCAACGACCTGGTATCCGCCCGGCCCCCGCCGGACGACGATGGGCTGGAGAACCCCGTGCGTCCGGATCGACGCCACCAACTCGTCAAACGCAGCCCCGGCGACCTCGCGCCGTGGCTGGAAGGGATTGGCCTCCAGGGCGGAGATCTCCAGCTCCTGCACCGGACCTGGACCCCGATCCGCGCCGGCGCCCGGGATGAGCGCGCCGAGACCCCGGCCGAGACCGCGCCTCGTCACGGCCGGTCGACCCCCTCGGGGGTGGGCGTCGCTGCGGCCGCGACCGCGGAGAGCTCCGCGCCGCCGACCGGCGCCCGGCCGAGCCGGGCGAGAAACTCGCGGGCCAGGCTTCCGTACGCCGCGGATCCCTGCGAATCCGGGGCGTACGCCAGAACCGGCTGGCCGTAACTCGGCGCCTCGGCCAGGCGCACGCTCCTCGGGATCACCGTGTCGAAGACCCGGTCGCCGAAGTGACGCCGGACCTCCGCGGCGACCTGGTCGGAGAGTTTCGTCCGGGGGTCGACCATCGTGAGCAGGACCCCCGCCACGTGCAGGCTGGGGTTGAGATGGCGGTGCACCAGATCAATCGTCGTCATCAGCGCGGTGAGGCCTTCGAGCGCGTAGTACTCGCACTGCATCGGAATGAGCACGGCGTCCGCGGCCGTGAGGGCGTTCACCGTGAGCAGCCCCAGCGAAGGGGGACAATCAATGAGCAGCACGTCGTACAGCCCGCGCACCGGCGTGAGGGCGCTTTGCAGCTTGGTCTCGCGCGCGATGGTCGGGACGAGCTCGATTTCGGCCCCGGCGAGCCGAACGTCCGAAGGGGCCAGATCGACCCCGGGAGTGCCGGTCGGCCGGATGACGTGCATGATCGGATCACCGCCCACGAGCACCTCGTAGACCGAGAGCGGAAGATCGGCCTTGTCGATACCCACGCCGCTGGTGGAGTTACCTTGAGGATCGAGGTCGACGAGAAGGATGCGCCGGCCGAGCGAGGCCAGAGCCGCGGCCAGGTTGACGGCGGTGGTCGTCTTTCCCACGCCGCCCTTCTGGTTGGCGATCGCGAATGTCTGCGCCGTCAGGTGCGACTCCCGGTGCGCGTCCAAAGTGGCCGACTGAGATTCAAGGCCGCTGCGGTAGATGGCCGCTGGATCTAGGCGCTCACACTCGACCACCAGTTCCCCACCCGCGGGCGAATTCCCTCTCACCCCTCGGCCCAACGCTCGAGCGTGCCTGCTTGCTTACAGGGGCCGGCGGACGGGCACGCCGGGCCGGCGGGGATACGCATCCGGCGTCGGGGCGACCTTGCGCACCACGATGATCCGGGCGTCGCTTGACAGGGGATCGGTGTGGACCGACGCCATCCCTCCGAGCACCGCGAGCGCCCGGTGGGCCGCGGCCACTTCTGCGTCGGCCGCGCCGCCTTTGGGGAACACGGCGACCCCTCCCACCCGCAGCAGGGGCAGCGCGTATTCGGCCAGCACGGGCAGCCCCGCCACGGCGCGCGCCGCCGCCGCGTCGAACCGCTCGCGGTGGGATGGGGAGCGGCCGGCCGCCTCCGCTCGCGCGTTGAGGACGTCGGCATTTCCGATCCGGAGATCGCGGAGCAGAATTTCGAGAAACGCAGCCCTCTTGCGGGCCCCCTCGACCAGCAGGACCCGCAGGCCCGGCCGCGCCACGGCGATCGGCACACCCGGCGAGCCCGCCCCGCTGCCGAGATCCACGAGCGCTCCCCCCTGCGGGAAAAATGGCAGGCACGCCAGGGCGCCTAGCACCAGCACCCGGGCCGCCTCCTCCGAGGTGCGGGCGGCGGTGAGGTTGATCCTCCGGTTCCACGCGAGGACCAGCGTGACGTACCGCTCGAGGAGATGGCGCTGCTCGATCGAGAGCGGGATGCCGACGGAGGCGCTGCCGTCGCTCAGGATCCTGGCGACGTCCTCCTGGGGGTTAGCGCGGGCCGTCGTCCGTTGCCTCGGGATGGATCGGGCCCCGGAGATCCTCCGAAGGAGGAGGGCTCGCGGCGGCGGGACCGACGCGGGGCGTGATCACAACGTGGCGCTCGGCTCCCTCGCCCTCGCTGTGCGTCGCCACGGTTGGATCGGCGGCCAGTGTGGTATGCACGATCCGCCGCTCGGCCGCGGACATCGGCTTCAGCGCCGCCGGCCGTCCGGCCCGGCGGACACGATCCGCGAACCGGTACGCCAAGTCCTGGAGGGATTCACGCCGCCGCTCCCGGTATCGCTCGACATCGACCACCACCGGCACACGCTGGCCCCGGCGGTGGGCGACGATCAGGTTGACGAGAAGATCGAGGGCCTCCAGGGTCTGGCCCCGCCGGCCGATCAGCGGCGCGAGATCCGCGCCGCTCACCGATACCAGGACGACCCCGCTTTCTTCGCGCGTCCTCACCGACCCGCGAAACCCCATCGCCCCGATGAGGGATAAGGTCACGCTCTGCGCCAGCTGCGCACCCTCTCCGGCCGGGCCGGCGGGCGCCTCGGCCGGCGCGCGCACGGTGATTTCCACTTCGTCCTCGATCTCCGAGAGCAGCGTCAGCCGGACGCGGGCGTTGCGGGAGCCCAGCCCGAGGACTCCACGGCTGCCCTCATCGAGCACCAGCAGATCCACGTCCTCTCTGCGCACCTTCAAAATCTTGAGGGCGTCTCGAATCGCCTCCTCCACGGTGCGTCCGGACCCCTCCGCAGACTTCACGCCCGCCTCGCTCCTTTCTTGCCCTGCGGAACCGGAGCGGGGCCCCGCGACGCGGGCACCTGGGACTTGGGAGGCGCAACGGACATCGGGTGAGGCCGGCCCACGACGATCAGGTACTCAAAGATATAGGCCACCGTGGAAACGATCCAGTAGATCGAGAGCCCGACCGGGTACAGGGTGCCAAAGTAGCCCACCATGATCGGCATGAACACGAACAGCCTTGCCTGCTGCGGGTCGGTCACGCTCATCCGCTGCTGCAACCACGTGGTGACCGCCACCAGCAGCGGGAACACCAGCACCAACAGCTGCTCGGGATGACTGGAGAAGCTGCCGTACATGCGGCTCGGGATCTCGTCGAGCCGGAGCCAGGGAATTCCAAAGACGGTGGCGCCCCCAAACAAGTCCTTGGAGTACAGCAGCCGGAAGAGCGCCCACAGCACGGGAAGCTGGACCACCATGGGCAGGCACCCCATCACCGGGTTCACGTTGTGGGCCCGGTAGAGTGCCATCATCTCCTGGTTGAGCGCCTTCGGATCCTCCTTGTATTTCCGCTTGAGGGCCTCGATGTGCGGGGCCAAGGTCTGCATGGCCTTCATCGAACGCAGCTGCACACGGGTCAACGGATGCAGCACGAGCTTGACCAGCAGGGTCAGGAGAATGATAGCGAGCGCATAGTCGTGCGTGAATCCATAAAAAAATCCCAGGATGTGGCGGAGGAGATTGGTGATCGGTGCGAGGAGCTGGTTCACCTACGGCGCCTCCTCTAGACGTCAGGGCACCGGGTCGTAACCGCCCGGATGGAACGGATGGCAGCGGAGCAGCCGCCGCGCGGCCAACCAGGTTCCCCGCAGCAGGCCGTACCGGGAGACCGCCTCCAGCGCGTACTGTGAACACGACGGGTAAAACCGGCACGACGGAGGCGTGTACGGCGAGATCCACCGCTGATACAGACGGATCAACCCCACCCCACTCGACTGGCCGATCCCCTTCATGGCGTCTCCTCGACGAACAGGCGCCCAGCCGCGCACAGCGCTTCGATCTCCGCGACGATCTCAGAGAATCCGGCCGTCAGCGCCTGAGGCCGGGCCACGAGCACGACGTCTCCGCGATCGAGAAGGCGGCCTTCCAGCCGCCTGAACGCCTCCCGCACCCGCCGCTTGGCGCGATTTCTCACCACCGCCCGCCCGAACCGGCGGCCGGTGGTCACTCCCAGCCTTAAGCGCCCTTCGGTTGGTCGTGCGTAGAGCACGATAATTTCCCCAGGGAATCTGCGCCCTTCACGGTAGACGCGGGAGAAGTCGGTTGATGCAGAAAGCCCGGGACGGCCCCTCCCCTCGACCCTCCGGCGGGCACGGATCTGGTCTCGAGGCGTGGTTGCCCAGCCGCCCCTAGGAGGGTGCCAAGCGATGCCGGCCCCGGTTGCGCCTCCGGCGAAGGACGTTTCGCCCTCCGGGGGTGCGCCTTCGAGCACGAAAACCGTGGGTTTTACTGCGATGACGCCTGTTCGGCTGAAATGTTCGCTTCACCGTGGTGCCCCCCTGCTCGCTCCCCCGATCAAATGTCCGCGCTCACTATAGCACAGGAACGCTCAATCCTTCAACGACAAGCCCGCGACGGGATGCGAATCGTGACATGGTCCTGTGGATAAGCTCCTGATAACCCCACCGCTTATCCACATTTTTTGGATGGATCTGCCAGAAAGCCGGTCTGGCAGGCGGTCACCCCGATCGGCCCAAGAGAAGCACCAAGCGTGGGCAGGAGTTCTCTAGGGTTGTCCACAATCTTTTCCACACCTGTGGATAAATAGTTTTGGTCGCTATTTCTGCTGATTTCACCTCACAGCGCCCCCACACTGTCCACAGGACCTCCCGAAAACGGGGAAGTCGGGCACAACCTCTCCACAATGGTGACAGTCCATCGGCCCGTCAGCGGCAGGCGGAAAAACTCTGCCGCGACAGTGGCATCGGAAGGAGGGTTCTCCCATCCGGCCAATTAGGATGGCTGCACACCCGGAGATGCGATCGTGCACGACTTCTTCCTGCGGCTGATCTCGCAACACACGGGGGCGCCGGAAGAAGCCGGCCAGACACCGGAGGTTCGTCTGGCCGTGTACGACACGTTGCTCGCGCCGCCCCAGGTCGTTTCTCTCTCTGCGGAGGACTTCAACCAACTCGTCAACGAGCTTGCCACGCGCACCTACAACCACGCGCGCGAACGGGGGGGGAGGATTCCGTTTGTCGTCATCAGGGAAATCGTGGAGAACTTGATCCACGCGTTTTTTCAGAACGCGGTCGTCACGGTCATGGACGACGGGAACACCATCCGCATCTCGGACCAGGGCCCGGGCATTCGGGACAAGGAGCGGGCGTTCCAACCTGGGTTCACCACCGCGACCCGGGACATGCGCCAGCTCATCAAGGGGGTCGGCTCGGGCCTTCCCGTCGCGCGCGAACAGCTGGCGTTTCTGGGCGGCGCGATCTCCGTGGAGGACAACCTCGAGCGGGGCACCGTCGTCACCTTGCGCGTCGGCCCGCCGCCCGAGGTGGGCAAAGCGGTCGCTGCACCCCCTCCGACGAGAACGGAGGAATCGCCCCCGCCGCCGCGGATCACCGACCGGCAGCGCAAGGTGCTCCTCCTGATCGCGGAGATGGGATCCGCCGGACCATCGACGCTCGCGAAGGAGCTCGGCGTGAGCCCGAGCACGGCCTATCGGGAATTGGACACCCTCGAGGCCCTGCATCTGCTGGCGACTCGAGGCCCCGGGAAGCGGACCCTCACCGAAGAAGGCATCGCCTACCTGGACACTGTGTTCAAGCCATGACGCCCGGCCCCCACGGGCCCAGGGCCACTGCGGAGGCTCCCCATGGAAACACAGAGTTATGCCGCGAGCCAAGTCTGGCAACAAGCGCTCACCAGGATCGAGCGGCACCTCAGCAAGCCGAGCTTTGAGACCTTCCTCAAGGCCATGCGCCCAATGGTCTTGGACCAGGATGTGTTTGTGTTCTCCGTGCCGAGCCGGTTCGCGAAGGAGTGGCTCGAGGGCCGCTACCGCAGCCTGATCGCGGAGACCCTCCAGGAGGTGCTGACGCGCGGGGTAGACGTGCAGTTCGTCGTCAGCGACGGAGAACCCGCCCCGGAGCCGCCCGCCCGGGAAGAGCCGGCCCACCGGACCCCGCCGGGAGAGTCCGTCGGCCTCTCCACCAAGTACACGTTCGACAGCTTCGTCATCGGCACGGGAAACCGCTTTGCCCACGCCGCCGCCCTCGCCGTCGCCGAAGCGCCGGCGAAGGCCTACAACCCCCTGTTCATCTACGGGGGGGTCGGCCTCGGGAAGACCCACCTCCTCCAGGCCACGGGTCACCACGTGCTCAGCCACCGGCAGCTCGCCCGGGTCATGTACGTCTCTTCAGAGAAATTCACCAACGAGCTCATCAACGCCATCCGGGACGACAAAACCGTCGAGTTCCGGAACAGGTATCGCACGGCCGATGTCCTGCTGATCGACGACATCCAGTTTCTGGCCGGCAAGGAGCGCACGCAGGAAGAGTTCTTCCACACGTTCAACGCCCTGCACGAATCGAGTCGCCAGCTCATCATCAGCAGCGACCGCCCGCCGCGCGAGATCCCCACGCTGGAAGACCGCCTGCGGTCCCGGTTTGAATGGGGACTGATCGCGGACATCCAGCCGCCCGATTACGAAACGCGCATCGCCATCCTGAGAAAAAAGGCCGAACTCGATTCGATGGCGCTCCCCGATGAAGTGGCCCAGTACATCGCCCAGCGGATTTCTTCAAACATCCGCGAACTCGAAGGCGCGCTCAGCCGCCTTCGTGCGTACGCCGAGATGGCGCGCACGCCGATCTCCGTCGAACTGGCGACCGAGGTCCTGAAGGAACTGCTTCCGCACGCCCGCGTCCGCCCCATCACCATTCCCGCCATCCAGCGCGCGGTGGCCGAATTCTTCGGGATCCGGGTCGAGGAGATGAAGGCCAAACGGCGGACCAAAGGGGTCGCCTTCCCCCGCCAAGTGGCCATGTACCTCTCGCGCGAACTCACGGACGCCTCGCTGCCCCGGATCGGCGAAGAGTTCGGGGGACGGGACCACACCACGGTCATGCACGCCTGCGACCGCGTCAAAAGCGCGGTCCTCCAGGACACTCACCTCAGCGCGGGTCTCAAAAGTCTTGTAGATAGCTTCCGGATTGAGCGCCCGGTTCACGGGGACAAGTAGACGCCCCACGAAGCCTGCTAAAGCTCGCGATCCTCTACGGGGGAATTCGTGGATAACGGCGGCCTGGCGCCCAGGGGTTATCCACAGGCTCAAATATCGATATGGCGAACCTATAAGTCGATATGCACATAATCCACAGGTTCTACTACGATTACGACGAAATAATAAGTTTATAGTAAGTACTTGGAGGCTTCCATGCGAGTTCAGTGCTCACAAGAGCACCTATTACGGGAAGTACAGGTAATTAGTAGAGCAATATCTACTAGAGCAAGTATGCCTATACTAAGTAATATACTATTTGACGCCGTGGAGAATAAACTCCGCTTGAGCGCAACCGATCTTGAGTTGGGCATCGAGGCGCGTATCAGCGCCTCAGTCGCCGAGCCAGGTA
>Ga0187846_10000168_pt1 | contig 39239 bp, 35 predicted proteins | sample TC_taG_FD_161473 | JGI IMG/M metagenome (GOLD analysis project Ga0187846, IMG submission 161473) | Biofilm microbial communities from the roof of an iron ore cave, State of Minas Gerais, Brazil - TC_06 Biofilm (v2) | ecosystem: Environmental > Terrestrial > Deep subsurface > Cave > Wall biofilm... | reverse complement strand
AATCTGGGGCGACGGGTCCACGTACAAGGGCAACGATATCGAGCGTTTCTACCGGTACGGGCTGATGGCCAACCCGGCGTTGAGGATCTACAAGCCCTGGCTGGACGCCGACTTCGTGCGCGAGCTGGGTGGGCGTTCCGAAATGAGCCAATGGCTCGCCGCCCACGGCTTTACGTTCAAGGCCAGCGCGGAAAAAGCGTACTCGACCGACTCGAACGTCTGGGGTGCCACGCACGAGGCCAAGCAACTCGAGTTCCTGAACAGGGGCCTGGGCATCGTGCAGCCGATCATGTCGGTGAAGCACTGGGACCCGGCAGTGGAGATCCGGCCCGAGGAGGCCACGGTACGGTTCGAGCAAGGTTTTCCGGTTGCGCTGAACGGGCAGGCGTTCAGCGACCGGGTGCAGCTGGTGCTCGAGGCGAACCGGATCGGCGGACGCCACGGGCTGGGTATTTCCGACCAGATCGAAAACCGCATCATCGAGGCCAAGAGCCGGGGCGTGTACGAAGGGCCCGGCATCGCGCTGCTGCACATCGGATACGAGCGACTGGTGTCGGCGATCCACAACGAGGGCACCATCGACAACTACCGCACGCTGGGGCGCAAGCTGGGCCGGCTGCTGTACGAAGGCCGCTGGTTCGATCCGCAGAGCCTGATGTTGCGCGACACGCTGCAGAAGTGGGTCGGCCGTGCGGTCACCGGCGAAGTGACGATCGAGCTGCGCCGGGGCGACGACTACACGATCCTGGACACGCGCGGGCCCAACCTGACGTATCAGCCGGAGCGACTCTCGATGGAGCGGGTCGATCAGGAGGCGTTTTCGCCGCTGGACCGCGTGGGCCAGCTGCAGATGCGCAATCTGGACATCCTGGACTCGCGCGAGAAGCTCGCCATTTACGCCCGCAGCGGCGTGCGGCCGGCCGGAGCGGGCGCATCGGGTCTGCTGGAATCGAAACGCGCCGAGCCACCTCCAGACGACCAAACGCGCTAGTTGGCCTGTAACAGTCGATTCGGCGGGGAAAGGCAAGGCCACTAAGGCTTTTGCACCGCAAGCTGCCGCAGAGCGGCTTCGATTTCGGCGTGCAATGGATCGCCTTTCAAGTGCGCCAGCTCCTGGATCGGGTGTCGCAGCGCGAGCTGCGCGGCGACCCGGTAGCCGACGTAGTAGCCCGACCGCCACGGCAGTCCGCGCCGGGCCACGGTCTCGTTGCCGTACGTGAAGTAGGTGGTGAACACATCGGCGTCGGTCTGATCCAGATGCTCGAGCAACTGTGCCGCCAGCATCGGCAGCATCGGCTTAGCGCGTTGCTCCAGATCCGGCGGCAGCATCAGCGCGTCGCGCCGGGTGGCGCCCTTCGTCAGCACCTGGCTGGCATAGGTGGCCAAGCCTTCGGCCCACAGCGTCTTCCAGATCGGCTGGCGTTCGGCCAGGTCGTCGCTGAACCCGGCCGCCTGATAGTGGTAGCGGTGAAACAACTCATGGGTTACGAATACCGGCAGCGATATCGAGGCGCGCTCCTGCAGCAGTGTGTCGATCCCGAGCACGAGCGCGCGCCGGCCGGCGACGACGCGGCCGGCACCGTCGAGCTGCCCGAGCGCATCCATCAGGTAGACGGGAAAGTCGCAACGGAAGTCGGCGAACCGGCCGAAGGCAAGCGCCGCGGCGTCCACGTCCGCACGCAGCGCGCGCATCAGCTCCTCGATATCGCGCTGCTGCGCTCGCGCCGCCGCCAGCGACTCGATGATCTTCGTGTCGATCCGGGGTCCGGGCGGCAGGTTCAGCACGTCGACCGCGTACAGCTCCGGATGAGTGGCGATGATCGATGCTTTGAAGGCGCTGACCTGATCAGCGGGTGGCGAATCAGCGCTCGTTTGGGCGACCTCCACGACAGCCGTGTAAGCGTCGACGATGCGGCACGGTGGGTGCGGCGCCGCCTGGGCGGAGGCTAACGCCAGCGCACCCACCCATGAAATGAGGTGAAGCGCCGCAACGAGCCGCGGCATCGGCTCAACCCAGCTTCAACTGGTGTGGCCGCACCAGAAGGTGCCAGTCCTGATGTTCCTCCAGGATCAGGTCGAGCGCGGCCCGCACCGCGCCTCGCACCGCTTCAGCTTGCGAGCCAGCGGTCGACGGTTGCGCGGCCGTCTTGATCCGATCGATCGCCTGCCCGAGGGTTCGCTGCAAGCGCTCCGACGTGAGAACCAGTCGATGCGATTCGGACTGCGCCAGCGCGCCGTGCAACGCGGCGCCGAGTGCCGGGAAGAACACCGTCGCCAGCGTCAATATGCTCCAGTGAACGACCAGGTGCATCGCAGCAGCACCCGCGGTCAGCCCGAAGAGCCACACGGTGATCGTGTGGATCCGGTGGTACAGGGCGCGCTGCTCGGCGGCCACGTGGTGATGGTAGTAACGCTGCCCTTCGAGGATCTCGCAAGCCCAGCGCGCGTAGGCCTGCACGAAGGCGGCGTCGCTCCAGGCCGCGCGCAGCGTTGCGCGTGCCATCGGCTCGAGCCGCTCGCACAGCCGGTCCACGTCGTCGGCTTCACGCAGGTGGTGGCCCGGGTCGAACACGCGCGCGAACCAGCTCGCGGCGGGATGCGTGATCGAGAAATCCACCAGTGGAGCGACCAGCGTCGAATAGCGGGCCAGCTCGGCGTGCGTGCGCGCGGCCAGCCACTGGCCCTGCCAGCGGCCGCGGTGGCCGCGCCAGTAGACGACCCCAACCGTCACGATCACGATGAGCTCGCCCACGCCCCAGATCCAGATGAAGCGGTGCAACGGGTGATCGTGCTCAGTCCAGGCGAGCGCGAACGGCATTGCGGCGAACAGGACGGCCAGCGCGCTGAGCAGGTAAATCGACCAGTAAGCGCTGCGGTAGCGGTCGCCGTACTCGATCGCGCGCCGGTTGAAGGCGACATGCTCGGATTCGGTGGCCTCGATCAGCGGCCGCAGCAGCGCAGGGGGCGAAGGCGAGGGAGGGGGTGGAGCGGGGCGCGGGCGCGCACCGATCAGCAACACGCGCTTGATGATGGCGTGGAACGCCAAGGGTGCCCTTCGCGGGCGGCCGGGCCCGCGCTCATAGAAGGTGTCGAACAGGGCCCCGGCTACCACGCCCAGGCTGCCGTCTCCATAGTCGATCAGCCAGTCTCCCGAGTTGCCGTGCAGCCGCGAGACGCCGTCGGGCAGCAGCGCCTCGAACGGCTCCTTCATCGGCAGTGCCAGCACATGCACCGGCACGCTTTCGTACGCGCCCGGCGCGCCGGCTTGGCCGGGCGGCACCGGGCGGTACTTGGACTCGAAGCGCCGGCGTGATACCGGCCACTGTTCCTCGGAAGGCCCGGTGATGACGGCGTCGCCGGCGTGCATCCGGACATCGCCTTCCTGCGTCTGAACGATGCCGTCGCGGTCGGCAAAGCTGACGTTGACGACCAGGCGCCGCTTGCGGGCGCGGACCATATTGGGATCCTGCAGCACTTGCGGCGAGTGTCCGTCGCCGTGCGTGCAGGCGAACACGCGCGTTGCCGCCGCCACCACGGAAGCCCTAACCGCCCGCGCGCCTCGCCTGCAGCGCCTCGTCGATGCGTTGGCGCCAGAACACCACGGTCTTCAGAGCGCGCATCTCGGCCGGAAGGCCTGCGATCAGCGACTGCGCCTGCTGCAAGTCGGCAGCCGCAGAAGCCGGCGCAACCCACGACGACGCCAGCAGGCTGCGGGCCAGCTCGAGGCGCATCATCTGGTCCTCGGTACCTTTGGCCACCAGCGCGCGTTGCTGTTGCAGCGCCGGCGCAAGCTCAGCCTGCGCCTCGGCCTGCCGCCCCAGGCGCGCCAGCGCCAGCGCGTGCAGCGCGCGCGCTTGATAAACCGGGCGCAGGTCCCAAATGGTATGCGGATCCGTCCGCAACAAAGCCTCGATCGCCGACCGGCTGTACTGCTCGGTGTGCGGGAAATCGTTCAGCGCCAGTGCCGACTCTGCGGCCAGCATGTACAGTTGGCGCAACCAGTCGGCTTGGTAGTCCCGGTCGTAGCCGTTGTCGGGCGCGATCGACTGCAACCGTGCGGCCAGGTCCGAGGCGTCGTACATCACCCGCTGATAGTCGCCCCGCAGCATTTGCAGCCTCAACGTGACGCGCTGGTCGTTCAGCCGCAGCATCCTTTGCCAGAATGACCCTTCCGGCCACAGCGCGCGCACGCGCTTGACCAGCGGATAGTTCTGCGCAATCTGCCGGTCGGCTGCCTCGCGATCGCCGAACTCCTCGTACAGCTCGGCGACGTCCCGCATTCCCTCGGAGCGGTCGATCAGAGCGGAGCGATCGAGAAAAGGCTCCACACTGAAATCCTGAACCAGGCCGGCTCGAATCTGCAGCGCGGCGCGCGGCCGCCCCAGGTACAGCAGCGCGATCGACTGCTGCCAGGTGTCGATCACGCGATCAATCTTGCTGATGCTGTTGTTCGGGTCGATCTGCAGCATGGTCGACCAGGCTTGAACCGACTCACGCGTCATCTTCAGGCCGCGTTGCCACTGCATCGAGTCGCCCGCCGCCTGCGACATATTGCTGTACATCAGCGCCTTGGCGCGCAGCGCCAGCAGGTGACCGGGGCGCTGCGCCAGCACCTGGTCGGCGACCGCCACCGACTCGGTGCCGGTGCGCAGCGCTTCGTCGTCCTTTGCCATGTGATAGAAGGCCTCGACCAGCCAGCTGGAAGGCTCCAGGTATCCGGCTGCCGAGGCGCTGTCCTTGCTGGCGAAGTCGTCGATCGAGCGATACACCGCGCGCGAGCGCTCGAGCGACTTCACCGCGTCGTCGAACAGCCCGTTGCGCATCTGGATGAAACCGTGGTTGTCCAGCACCAACCCGTAAGCCCGCCGCGCTGCAGCCGAGGCGGCGGTCGGCTCGGCAACGGGCTTGATGACGTCGACCGCGCGGGACGTATCTGCCAGTGCCGGCTTGAAATCGCCCCGCAAGCCATGCAGCAGGCCGCGGGTTGCCAGCCCCTGCGCCAGACCGATCGATGTCAGCTCGGAAGCGCCGGCTTGGCGGTTGAGGCGCTCCAGCGTGGCGATCGCGTCGTTCAGGCTCTTTTCGGCTTCCTCCAGTTGCGATTGACGCCTGAGTACGGCGGCGTAACGGACCTGGGCCAGCGCCCGGTTGCGCTCGGTGTCGTCGTTGCGCAGCTCGACCGGCAGCGCCCGGTAGTAGTCGACGGCGCGCCGTGCCAGTCCGCCGACGATGTCCAGGCGCCCGACCGGCTCCAGTTCGAGCTGGAAATCGTCCAGCAGATAGACGACCAGCTTCTCGGCCTGGCTGCGTGCGCTTTCGGCCATCGCCCGGGTGTCCTGGGCGCGCTTCATATTGACGTAGCCGAACACCGCCCCCGCGATCGCGATCAGTGCCAGCGCCCCGCAGCCGGCCGCGATCCAGCGCGCGCGGGTCAGCGCCTGATGGGTGGCGCGTTCGCGCTCGCGCTGGGCCTGCAACTGCCGCTCGGCCTCGTCGCGTGCTTCGCGCTCCAGCCGCCGGTCGCGTGAGCCTTTGACCACGCTGCACAGCACGTCGTGCGTCAGCTCCACGCGGCGCACATCCAGCCGCTCCTCGATTCGCAGCAGCCGCCGGTCGACCAGTCGCGCGAGCGCATCCGGGGCTGCGCCGGCGGCTGCGAACGCTTTCTTCAGCCGTTCCTCGGTCAGGCTTTCGCGAAAGCCCGCCTCGGTCAGCAGCTGATCCTCGATCACGCGGCGCACGCCCGCCGGCTGGTCGGCCAGCGCGCGCTCGTAGAACTCGTTCAGGATGCTGGCATGCGAGCCGGCCAGAAGGTCGGTTGCGATCTCGCGGTGCCCCTGCGCGATGCGGGCGTTGTTCAGCTCGAGGCAGATCAGGCTCAGCAGCGAGGGCTCCACCTCCGCGTTGGGAAGCTCGGTGCCGCCGGCCACGAAGCGCACGATGGCGGCGGCCACTTCCTCCGACACGAGGGCGCCGCCCGGCTTCATCACCGCATCGAGCGCTTGCGTGCCGTTCATCCGCGCCAGCCGCATCCGGTTGGCGGCGATCGACGGCATCACGCCACGGAAGCCTTCCAGGTGCGCCAGGTAATCCTCGCGCAGCGCAATCAGGATCCGGTAGTCGCTGCGGGCGAAATCGAACCGTTCCGCGGCCGAGTCGTCGGATTCGATCCGCGCTTCCAGCGCCTTGGGCGTGCGGTTCTCGACCAGGTCGGCCAGATCCTCGATGAATTCGGCCGCGCGGCGGCGCCCGAAGTCGTCGTTCTGCGACAGCGTGAAGATCTCCTCGAACTGATCGAAGATCAGCAGCGGGATCAGCACCTTGCCCTGTTCGTCGTGCAGGACGTCGTCGCGGTGATGCAGGAACTCCCACAGCGATTCGCCGGCAACGGCCACGCCGCTGCGGGTCCACTGGCCGGATGCCAGCGTCGCGCGGAAGATCGCCTGCTTGATCTGCTCCGAAGGCGAGGGCGCCTCCGGGCTGTAATCGATCCGTACGTACACCGCGCAGAACCCCTCGGGGCGCAGCCGCGGCACGATGCCGGCGCGCAGGATCGAGGTCTTGCCCAGCCCGGATTGACCGAACAGGACCGTGAGCGTCTTGCGCCGCACGCGGCGCGCGAGCTCGGCGACCTCCTCCTCGCGCCCGTAGAAGTAGCGGCGTGTCTCCTCGGTGAAGAACGCCAGGCCCGGCCACGGATGCTGCGAATCGACCGCCGTATCCAGGCTGGCGATCAGGTCCTCAGCTTGCAGGCGTTCGTTCATCGATTCAGCGTCCGCGGCTCATGAAGTCGCGCAGGCGCTGCGCAAACTCGGGCGTGACCTCGCCGCCGGCCAGCCGCGTGAAATGCAGCGACTTGAACTTTTCCGGCACCAGCGCCTGCGTGGCCTCGGTGTCATCGATCGTGACCGGCAGGACGAAGATGGCGCCGTCGGCCATGTTGCGGGTGCGATCGATCGCGTAGCTCCATTCGCGGCGGAAATAGGCTTCCAGCCGCCGTTGCGTGGTGGCCGAGATCACCGGGATGAAGTAGGAGCAGCGCGCGATGTTGCGCTGGATCTTGCGGTCGTAGTCGTCGCCGACCTCGAGCCGGTCCAGGTCGAACCAGACCGTGACGCCGGCCGCTTCCAGACCCTGGCGCAAACGCTGCACGGCCGCGAGGTCCTCACGCGCATAGCTGACGAACACCGCGTTGTCCGGCATCTCGCGCTCCGGCGGCGGAAAGCGCTGCGGCTGCGCCGCGAGCTCGATCACCGGGGCCAGTTTGCGGCGCGCAGTCCAGCGCCGGTGCAGTTCCTCGACGAAGCCTTCCGCGCCCAGGTAGACCCGGGTGCGCACGCTGACCTGCTGCAGGAAGGCCATCAGGCGGTCGTTGTTGACCGAATGGTCGTCGGCCAGCACCTCGCCGACGTCGCGCGGGTCGGACAGGCGGCGCCGCTTGGCCATCCGCAGGAACAGGCGCGCCAGCCAGTTGCTGAAGTTGCTGCCGATGAACAGCAGGTGATTGTGCTCGAGCTCGTTGAACAGCTTTTCCGGGGCGAGGTGTTCGCTCTGCAGCGCGCAGATGAATTCGAGCAGGTCCTCGTCGGAAATGACGTAGGTTGGCGAGGCCGACAGCCGCCCGAGCAGGTGATAGATCACCGGCCGCTGCAGCCGTTCGCGCTCGGTCGGCAGATCGGCCACCCGATTCGGCGCGTACGCGATCACTTCGGTCGAGCTCTGGCCGCCGAAGCGCTCGTTGTTGACGGCCTGCTCCAGCAGCGAATCGAACGTGGTGGTGACGAAGAGGTCGAAATCCGTGACCTGCGCCAGATGCTTGAGCGCCAGCGGCGGCTCGAACTGGGTTTCACGCAGCAGCGTGCGCAGCCGCGTATAAGCCTCTTCGCGGCGTCCGCGCGAGGTCAGGAACCAGCAAACGACGTCATTCAGCGTGTACGGATGGGGCAGCCGGTCGGTATCGACCGACAGCTTCGAGGCGAGCTTCTCCGCGATCCAGTCGTACAGCAGGCGCGGGCCGCTGTCGGTGCTGACCTTGAGCAGCTCCGGACCCAGGATCGGGATGACGCGCCGCTCTTCGATGAAGTTGAGCAGATCGTCCCAGGCGTCATCGTCCAGCGTCGTCGGCGACGCTGGCAGCGGCACAACGTTGGTCACCGCTGACCTCCCTGGGCGCTCATCGCTGCGCAGTCCGGTTGGATCCGGAACGGAATTTTGAATATCCCCTCTGAGCGCATATATATCACGCCAGAAGGGGTCCGGCCAACAGTTTTCGGCGCACCAAGCAGCGCGCAGCCAACCTTAACCGGAATCTTCCGAGCCGCCGGTTAAGCGACGTCGCGGCCCAGCAGCAGATACTCGAGCAGCGCCTTCTGAACGTGCAGCCGATTTTCGGCCTCGTCCCACACGGCGCTCTGCGGTCCGTCCAGCACGTCGGCCGAAACTTCCTCGCCGCGATGTGCGGGCAGGCAATGCATGAAGAGCGCGTCCGGCCGGGCCGCGGCCATCACGCGCGAGTCGACGATCCAGTGCGCGAACGCTTTGCGGCGCGCATCGCTTTCGGCCTCGTAGCCCATGCTGGTCCACACGTCGGTCGTCACCAGGTCGGCGCCGCTGGCGGCCTCCAGCGGGTCCTGGCACAGCTTCAGATGTGGCCCGGGCGAGATGCGGTCCGGATCCGGCCCGTAACCGGGCGGGGAGGCGAACTTCAGCATGAACCCGAGCTGCTCGGCCGCTTCCAGCCACGTATAGGCCACGTTGTTGGCGTCGCCGATCCAGGCGACGGTGCGGCCGTGGATCGGACCGCGCAACTCGATGAACGTGTACACGTCGGCCAGGATCTGGCACGGATGAAACTCGTTGGTCAGCCCGTTGATCACCGGCACGCGCGAGTTCTGCGCGAAGCGCTCGATCTTGGATTGCTCGAACGTGCGGATCATCACGATATCGACCATCCGCGAAATGACACGCGCCGTGTCCTCGATCGGCTCCGATCGCCCAAGCTGTGAATCGCCGGTGGTCAGGTGGATCACCGAGCCGCCCATCTGGTACATGCCGGCCTCGAACGACACCCGCGTGCGGGTGGAGGCCTTCTCGAACACCATCGCCAGCGTGCGGTCGGTCAGCGGCTGGTACGGCTCGTAGCGCTTGAACCGGTCCTTGATGACCTTGGTGCGGGCGAACACGTGCTCGAGCTCGTCGCGACCGAGGTCGGAAAACTGCAGGAAGTGGCGGACGCTCGACATCGTCACCGGCGCACCGAAAGAAAAAACGCGGCGTCCCGCCGCGTCGCAACGGATTTATAGCACGGACGCGGGCGCTTCAACGCCCGCGCCATGTCGCGCCGGAAGCCCGATCAGGGGGTGGCCGCCTCGAGGTCTACCCGGCCCTACTCGACCTCCGCGGGATCATTGAAGAGGACGGTCAGCTTGATGCTCCCGTGTCCGAACTGTGGGAACTGGGGCGCGCCCGGATCGCCCGGGTCCAGGTTCGAGGCAGTGTCGTCCGGGGGAAACAGCACCAGCGTGCCGAGGAACTTCAGCAGGTCGGCGGAATCCGCCTCCGGCAATGCCGCGTAGGCATCGCGCGAGGCTTTGGCCTCGCCACCGTGCCGCAGGATCACGTCGTCCAGCGAGTTGCTGCGCCCGTCGTGGCCATACGGTCCGGTCGAAGCCACGCCCCACAGCGGTCGCGTCAGGAACTGCTTGCGCAGCGTGCCGTCGTAGTTGCGCTCGTAGAAGCCCGCTCCGACGTCGTGCCGCTTGAAATCGGTGAAGATGTTTTTCACCAGAAACAGCTTCAGCTCTGGCAGTTTCAGAGTCGGGAAGCCGCTGCCATCGTCCATCGTCTTGATCAGCGGCCTAGCCGTGGCGAACAGCGTGTTGAAGATGCCTTTGGCCGGATCGCGCTCGGTCTCGACATCGGCGACGCGCCGGTCGTGCTCGATCAACAGGTCCCGGTGGTGGCAGGCGCCGCATTCGATCTTCTCGAACACCTTCAGTCCATGCCCGGTCGACGCATCCTGGGTCAGCACCGCCGGCTTGAAATAATTGAGCAGGTAGAACTCAAGGTGATCAACGACCGCCGGGTCGACCTCGTAGCGCCCGGATTGCCGGTCCGGAGCCGGCGGCGCGCTGATCCTGTCCATGCTGCCGTCCAGCACCATGCCCGCGGGGGTTACGACTTTGGCGCCGGCGCTGGCCGCGGCCAGCAGCGGGTCGTCGATCTCGATCCCCATCTCGTTATGCATCGCACCGACAATGAACTCGCGCATCGAAATCGTGCTCCCCTCGGCAAAGAACGGTTTGATCCGCAGGTCGGCGTCGACGCCTTCCACGCGCGAAGCGTCGATCGCGCCATTCGGGCTGGCGGTGATCGATCCGAACTGGATGCCCTTGCTTTCCAGAGTCATTGTCACCGGATGGCCGCTGTCGCGGGCGCGATCGATCGCGCGATCGCGCGCCCCGCGCAAGTCTTCCGTCATCTCGTCGGCCAGCATTTCCTTCAACCCCAGCCCGAACAGGTGCGGAGCATCGCGGCTGTCCGGGCGGGTGGCGACATTGCCGCCCGTACCGGCCGAGCCGCGCGGGCGTCCGTGGCACAGAGCGCAGCTGTCCGACAGCCCGGCGCCGATGCCGATGTCGGTGTTGATGTCACCCGAACCGTCACCTTCGTTCGGCCCCTGTCCCTGCGCGCTCGTGAACTTGCGCTGGAAGAGCTGGCGCCCGCGCCGGACCGCGCGGAACGGATCACGCTTGATGACGAAAACGGCCGAATCGGGCGTCAGGGCATCGCCCCGTCCGGCGCCGATCTGCTGCTCGAGCGACTTCGCGATGCCCGCTTTGGCCGTGTTGGGGGCGAGCGTGCGGTCCACCGATTGGGCGTGGGCGGCTGCCGTGAAGACGGCCGCCGAGCCGATTGCGATCAACAAGTGCGTTTTCATCAGACGACTTCCCCTGCAGGCGATTGATCGAACCGCGTTAACGGGCCCGACGGGTCGCTAAACCCGGTCGGGCACCCGGCTCCGCAACGCGCGGAACCTCTACTGGGTAAATCGGAAAGCAGCGGCAGAAAACGACAACCAGGGATGTCAGGTGGGCTGCTCGGCGAGCCGGCGCGCGGTGCGCGAATCGGGATGATCGGGGCCGGCGGAGCGCTCGAGATTCTGCGCTGCCGAGGCAAACGCGGTGCGAGCCTCGTCCGCCTTGCCTTGTGCCTGCAGCGCGCGACCGAGGGCCAGGTAAGCGAAACCAACGCCGTTCGAAACAAATCCGGGCACGGAGCTGCGTCGCAACAGATCCAGCGCGCGAGTTGCATCGGCAAGCGCCTGATCGATGCGCCCGCAGTTCCAACGCGATCACGGACCTGCGCGCCAGGAATTTGCCCAGGTAATCGAGCGAGCCCCCGCCCGACTTGGCAAGTGCATCCGCGATGGCGACGGACTGGTCAATCCGGGGTACGCCGTTCGGTCAGGCGAGCGGCGATGCAGAGCTGGCTGCTACCGCTAAGCCGCGATGCGCGCCTGCTGCGCGCTGTTAAGCGCGGTCAGGCGGGCGCGTTCAGCCGCGGTCAGCACGCGGATGCTGGGGAAATAACCCTGGTAGACGACCCCGTGCAACTCGACTTTGCTCTGAACCCGCAGATAGCGGATCAGGAATTCGACGATGTTGTCGGTGATCAGTTGGCCCGGGACCAGCACCGGGATGCCGGGCGGGTACGGAACGATCTGGTCGGCGCAGATGCGGCCGACCAGACCCTGGTTGGGCTGGTCGTTATCGTCGAGCAGCGGCACCAGCTCGCCGCCCGCGTAGTAGGCGTCGCGCGGCAGGTACACCAGCTCGGTGAACGGCGGCAGGTCCGGAGTGCGGTACAGCCGGCGCGGCGTGCGCTTTTCGCGCGCGATCCGCATCAGCGCGTCGTACAGCCGCGAGCACTTGGAGCGGGTGGTGCCGATCGTCAGCAGCAGCGTCAGTGTGTTGACGGTGGACTTCTCCACCGTGATGTTGAAGCGGGTGAAAAGCTCCTGCTGCAGCTCGTCGACCGTCATACCGCACGAGGAGATGTCGATGGTGATCTTGGTCGGATCGAGCCGGATGTTGTCGTTGCGGACTTCCTCGGGCAGCAGGTCATCCAGCTCGAGCACGCGGAACACGCCGGTCGAATTGATCTGCTTGCGCAGCTCCCCGGCCAGCATCAGCGTGCGCTCCAGCAGCTTGTAGCCTTCCATCACGGCCTGCTTGCGGCCCACGTCCAGGCTGGCGATCAGGCTGTACATCGGGCTGGTGGAGGTGTGCATGTTGAAGTTTTCGCGGAAGATGTGCTCGCGAAAACCCGGATCGTTCACGTGGATCATGGCCGCCTGCGAGAACGCCGACAGCGTCTTGTGCATCGATTGCGTCACGTAGTCGGCCCCGGCTTCGAGCGCGGTCGGGCGCAGATCGGGGTGGAAGCGCGCGTGGCCGTACCAGGCTTCGTCGATCAGCACCTTGATGCCGCTGGCGTGCGCCGCATCGATCACCGGCTTCAGGTCGTAGCGCAGGCCGTCGTACGTGCACGACGTCAGCACCAGCAGCTGCGCGTCCGGGTGCTCGCTGATCGCGCGCAGGATCGTGGCGCGCGGCACCGGCCCGAACACGCCGTAGTTGCGATTCACGCTCGAGTCCAGGTAGACCGGCTGGGCGCCGGACAGCACGACCCCGTGGTGCACCGACTTGTGGCAGTTGCGGTCCAGCAGCAGCTTCTCGCCCGGCGCGATCAGCGTCTGCAGGATGACTTTGTTCGACGTGGAGGTGCCGTTGGTGGCGAAGAACGTCTTGCGCGCGCCAAAGGCCTTGGCCGCCATCTGTTGCGCCTCGGCGATCACGCCGGTGGGCTCCATCAGCGAGTCCAGCGCCTTGGCCGATACCGACAGATCGGAGTCGAACACGTGCTCGCCCATGAACTCGTAAAAATCGTTGACCCAGGGGCTGCCGCGCAGCGAGTCGCCGCTCGAGTGGCCGGGCGTGTGCCACGCGTCCTTCGCGGCCAGCACGTAGGCATTCATCGCATCGTAAAAGGGCGTGCGGGCGCGCTCGGCGATCTGCGCGTTCAGGATCCGGTACATGCCGCGATAGTCGCGCTCCTCGCGGTAGAAATAGCCGTCGACTGCTTCGGCGAACAGCGTATCGACGACCTCGTCCTCGCGCTCCTTCTCGATCAGGATGTACAGGTCGAGCTCGGGTCGCAGCGCGGTGATCTTCTGCACCAGTTTCAGCGCGCTCACCTGCAGGCTGCGCGACGGCTCGCGCCCGTGCGGCGGCTTGCCGTTGCGGTGCATGCGGCGCGGTCCTTCTTCCACCGCGTACAGCTTGTCGTCCACGATGACGACCTGAATGTCGCCGTCGCGCTCGATCAGCGCCAGGCCCTCCTTGGCCGTTAGCGCCCCGGTGAACGAAATGCCGAAAGGGTTGTCCAGCGATCGGGCCGCGGCGTTCAGACCCTTCAGCAGATCCTTCAGGATCAGCGGTTCGTCGTTGATGACGAGAACCTTGGACGTCGGTTTGGCCATGGAGGGACGGGCAGTCATGCTGCCCGGAAGGGTATAGCAGCCGGGTGACGTTTTATGTGCGAATTGATGCCTAAACGCAACCGATACCGGTCGGTTGACCGGGAGCGGTACGGTCGAGGACGGGAGTCTGGGTGGGGCACCGGCGGGTGCCGAGCGGCGCGAGTGGCCGGTAGTCGAGCGGCTGCCCTAGGCCATCGCCTTCACGGCAGCAGCCAGGCGGCTCTTGTTGCGCGCCGCCAGGTTCTTGTGTACCACTTTCTTGTCCGCGATCGAGTCGATCACGCCGGTCGAAGCACGCAGCTCCGCCGCCGCCGCGGCCTTGTCCCCGGTGGCGATCACTTTACGCACCTTCTTGATCGCGCTGCGCAGCCGGGAGCGCAAGGCCGTGTTGTGCTGGTTAAGGGCCCGTCCCTGGCGGGACCGCTTGCGGGCTTGCTTCGTATTTGCCATGTCTGCGCTGTTTTCTGTGCCTGACCGAATTTCCCTCGCGGAACTCTAAACTTTACCACAGTGCGCTCCCCACTGAACGACCGCTCCGACGCTTCCGCCCCCGTGCACCGCCCAACGTTCAATCTGCTGCGCGCCACGGTCGCCGTCAGCGGCTTGACGTTGCTGTCGCGCCTGACCGGGCTGGTGCGCGAGATCCTGATCGCGCGCTTTTTCGGGGCCGGCAGCGAGATGGACGCCTTCTCGGTCGCTTTCCGGCTGCCGAACCTGATGCGGCGGCTGTTTGCGGAGGGAGCGTTTTCGCAGGCTTTCGTTCCGATCTTCGCCCACACGCAAGCGGCCGAAGGCGCCTCGCGCGCCCGCGAGCTGCTCTCGCATGTGGCCTCGGCCCTGTTCTGGGCTGTGCTGGGCGTATCGGCGCTCGGAGTGGTCGCCGCCCCGGCGCTGGTGGTGCTGATCGCGAGCGGATTCCTGAAGAGCCCCGCGGTATTCGATCTGACGACGTTGCTGACGCGCTGGATGTTCCCCTACATCCTGTGCATGTCGCTGGTGGCGTGCGCGGCCGGCGCGCTGAACACGTTCGGACGTTTCGCGGTGCCGGCGTTCACGCCGGTGCTGCTGAACGTCTCGATGATCGCGCTGACGGTGCTGGCGGCGCCGCATGTGCACCCGCCGATCCTGGCGCTGGCCATTGGCGTGATGACCGGCGGGCTGCTGCAGCTCGCGATCCAGGTCCCGGCGCTGGCGCGGATCGGAATGCTGCCGACATTGGTGTGGCCGCGCGCCTCGGTCGACGATCCGCAGGTCCGCCGCGTGCTGCGTCAGATGGGACCGGCGGTATTCGCGGTGTCGGTGGCGCAGTTGAGCCTCATTATCAATACGTCGATCGCTTCCTACCTGGGGGCCGGCAGCAACGCCTGGCTGTATTACGCCGATCGGCTGATGGAGTTTCCGACGGCGCTGCTGGGGGTAGCGCTGGCCACCGTGCTGCTGCCCAGTCTGACGCGCGCCCACGCCGACGGCCACATCGATCAATACAGCCGCCTGCTCGATTGGGGGCTGCGGATGACGTGCCTGATCGCGTTGCCGGCGATGCTCGCGTTGGCACTGCTGGCCAACGGCATCATCGCGGCACTGTTTCTGCTGCCGGGCGGCCGCTTCGCTGCACAGGACGTCACGCCGACGGCCAATGCCTTGATCGGCTATGCCGTCGGCCTGATTGGCTTGATTGCCATCAAGATCCTGGCGCCCGGCTTTTACGCGCGCCAGGACATCCGCACGCCGGTCCGGATCGCGGTGCTCGCGCTGATTTCGACCCAGGTCGCCAACGTGGCGCTGGTGCCCTGGTTTCGGCACGCCGGGCTGGCGTTGTCGGTCAGCCTGGGCGCATGCGTGAACGCGGCGATGCTGCTCGTGGGGCTCAGGAGCCGCGGCATTTACAAGCCGTTGCCAGGCTGGATCGGCTTTCTCGTGCGGCAGCTGCTTGCGCTCGGTGCGCTGGCGGTGTTACTTTGGGTCATACGTGCCTACCTGCCCACCCCCGTGGCGGCCTCTTCGCTGGTCGAGCGGGTGGTCTGGATCTCGATCGTAATCGGTGCAGGCGGCGCGCTATATCTTTCGATACTCTGGCTGCTCGGCTTCAGACTGCGCGACTTCATGCTTCGCTCCGGATGAGTTCGCTCAACGATCGTTCCGGCTCCATCGCCGTGCCCAACCCGGATTCGGCGCTGCTGGAGAGCGTCGCGGCGCTCGATCAGCTGGTCGATCACGACAGCCGTCCGGACGAAGTGGTGCGCACCGTGCGCGACTGGGGACAACGGCTGTGCGGACGGATCGCGCCCGATGCGTCGGTGTTGAACCGGCTGCGGATGCTGAATTTCTTCTTCTTCCAGGAGCTCGGGTTTCATGGCGAGCACAGCAGCGGCGACTGGGCCGATGCCGGCTGCCTGCATCGCGTGATCGAGCGCCGGGCCGGTATCGCGCTGTCGCTGTCGATTCTTTATATGGAGATCGGGCGGGCCATCGGGCTGAAGCTGTACGCGATCGAGTTTCCCGGCAGCCTGCTGGTCAAGCTCGTTTGCACCGGTCACGTCCTGGTGATCGACGTATCCGATCGCGGGGCGACGCTCTCGCTGGAGCAGCTGCAGTCCAGGCTGGCGGCGAGTTGCGGCGACGCCGACGAGCAGGCGGCCGGCGGCGCGCTGCGGCGCTGCCTGCGGGGTGTGCCCGAGGGCGACATCCCGGTGCGGATCCTGCGCGCGCTGAAACGGCGGCATGAAACGGCCGGCCGCTGGACCGAAGCGCTGGCGGTGCAGTCTCAACTGGTGCGCCTGCTGCCCGCGGACCGGCGCGAGCTGCTCGATCGGGCCAGCCTGTACGAGCGGCTCGATTGCGCGCGGGCAGCCGCGCTCGATCTTCAAATGTGCCTGAAGCTGGATCCGAACACGCCGGACGCGGGCGCGATCCGGCTGCGCTGGGCACGGCTGCACCGGCTGGCGAGCCGGCTGAACTGAGATGTCTGACCGTTCATTACTGGCGGCGGCTGCGGCGACGATCTGTGTGCTCACGTCTGCGCTCCTGGAAGCGCAGGGGAGCGAAGCGGGCAGCGCCGGTTGGAAGACGTACCGAAACGAGTCCGGGGATTACGAATTCACGTATCCCGGCACGATGTCCCTGAGCGTCCCCAAAGGAGAAACCTGCAGTGGCGGGAAATGCAAAGCGACCGAACAGGTGATGCTGAGCGGTTGCGAGGGGGCAAAGGGAGGGCTGATGAGTTTCGTCATTCAAAGAGGCATCAACCCGGAGCACCTGGCGATTCGGCAATGGTATGAGTCGTTGGCACACAGGCCATTAGACAAAGCCTCGGAAATCCTCACATCGGTGGGCGGGAAGCCTGCGATCCACCGGGGGCCGTTGATCGAAGGGGTCAGCGCGCAATCCGATCAGGGCAAAATCGTATCAAGCCGGAAGGCAATGCTGCCGGACGACACGACCTTCCTGGCGATAAACGCTTCGGATGTGCTGTCGATCTCCATCAATTCGACAGGCACCAAGCGGAGCGAGGTCTGCGCCAGAGTTCTGTCGACGATTACGATCCTGCGATAGGGCGCCGGGGCGTCGTCAGCCGAGCTGGCGCAGCATCTCCTCGGCGCTGCTGACCTCGAACTTGCCGGCGGCTTCGACGTTCAGATTCTTGACGACTCCGTCCTGGACCAGCATCGAGAAGCGCTTGCAGCGCATGCCCAGGCCTCCGGCGCGCAGGTCGAGCTCCAATCCGAGCCGGGCCGTGTAATCGCCGGAGCCGTCCGCGATCATCCGGATCTTGTTGCCCGCTTTCTGATCGCGCCCCCAGGCTCCCATCACGAACGCGTCATTGACGGAGAAACACCAGATCTCGTCGATGCCCTTGCGCTCGAAATCCTCGTAGTGGCGCAGAAACCCGGGCACATGCTGCGATGAGCAGGTCGGCGTGAAGGCGCCCGGCACGCCGAACACGACAATCGTCCTGCCTTTGACCAGTTTGTCGATATCGAACCGGTTCGGACCGATCGAGCAACCGTCCGCCTCGACTTCGACGTATTCCTGAATCTGGCCGCTGGGCAACCGGTCTCCGATCTTGATGGTCATCGCCGCCGCTCCTGTCGCAAAGTGGACGTAGTCTAGTCGTCCGCCGATTCCGTGTCGGCGTTTCACCCTCGTGCGGATCGCGGTCAATCGCCGATCGCGATGCCTTCACGTCGAGGATCAGCCCCACCGGTCCAGCGCGTACCCGGCGGCAGCGGACCGGGCGCCAGGGATGCGGCAACGAACGCCTGCAGCCCGCTGGTCATCGGGAACTGGACGACCGAGTGGCCGCGCGCTTGCAACGCCTGCACCAGTGCGGGCTCGAAGCGGCCCGCTTCCAGTTCGGTCGGACCATTACGGCTGCCGAAATCCGGCAGGTCGATGGCCTGCTGCACGCCCAGTTGCCAGTCGAGCAGGCCAACCAGCGTCTTGACGACGAACGAAATGATCCACGTCCCCCCGGGCGAGCCCACGCTCGCGACCAGGCGGCCGCTGGCGCGGTCGAACACCAGTGTCGGCGACATCGACGACAGCGGGCGCTTGCCGGGCTGCACGCGGTTGGCCACCGGCGCCGCCTCGCCGCTGCGACCGCGAGGCAGGAACGAAAAATCGGTCAGCTGGTTGTTGAGCAGGAACCCGCGAACCAGTATGCGCGAACCGAACGCCGCCTCGATCGACGTCGTCATCGCAACCGCGTTGCCCCATTGATCGACCACGCACAGGTGTGAGGTCGCCGCTCGCGGAGCCGACTGGTCTGGCGCGAAACGCGCACCCGGTCCGGCGGCCAAGCCCGGCTTGGCCGGGCCCATGCTGCGATCGCCGATCCGTTCGGCCCGGCCTGCCAGGTAGGCGGGGGCCAGCAGCGCTGAGGTATCGATGTGCACGAAATCGGGATCGGCCAGGTACGAGTCGCGGTCGGCGAATGCCAGGCGCTCGGCCTCGCTGATCAGGTGAACCGCCTGCGCCGTGGGCTGCAGCCCGCCGTCCGGGCGCAGCGGCCGCAACGAGCCGAGGTCGAAGTGCTCCAGAATGCCCAGGATCTGGCCAACCGCGATGCCGCCCGAGGACGGCGGCGGCATTCCACACACGCGGAAGCTCCGGTAAGCCACGCACACCGGGTCGCGCTCAGGTGCCTGATAGGCGGCCAGATCCGCCTCGGTGATCCGCCCCGGGTGGTGCGGTTCGGAACGCGCTGCCCGCACCATGTCAATCGCGATCGGTCCGCGATAGAACGCGTCGGCTCCGCTGCTGGCCAGCGTGCGCAGCGTATCGGCCAGCGCGGGGTTCTTCAGCACGGTGCCGACCGCCAGCGCGTGTTCCTGTGCGTCGTAAAACAGCGCGCGGGCGGCCGCGTTGCCGCGTAAGGCAGCATCGCGTTCGAGCAGCGCATGCATGCGCGGCGACACCGGGAACCCGTTCTGTGCCAGCTCGATCGCCGGCTCGAACAGCGCTGCCCACTTCAATCGCCCGTGCTTGCGGTGCACCCGCTCGAGCATCCGCAGCACACCCGGAACGCCGACCGACAGGCCGCTGGCGGCCGCGTCGCGGAACCCCAGCGGCTGGCCGTCGGACCCGATGAACTGGTCTTCGGTGGCGGCCATCGGAGCGGTCTCGCGGCCGTCGTATGCCTGCACCCGCTCGCCGTCCCAATGCATCAGGAAAGCGCCGCCGCCGATGCCGGAGCTTTGCGGCTCCACCAGCGTCAACACCAGCTGCATGGCGATCGCCGCATCGATCGCGGAGCCGCCGTCGCGCAATATCTTGATGCCGGCGCGAGCCGCCCACGGGTTGGCGGCGGCCACGATCTGCCGTTTCGCGATGACGACCGGCGCCAGCGGCCGCAGCCCGCTCTCGCCCTCGGGCGGCTCCTGCCCCACGGCCGGCGCCGCGGCCAGACACACGAGCGCCACCAGGCCCGAGCCCAGCCGAGCCAGATGCCGAGTCAGCGGATCGGCGCTACCTCGGCTGCAGGCGAAGGGCGCCATCCAGGCGGATCGTGGCGCCGTTCAGCATCTGGTTCTGCAAGATGCTGCGGACCATCTGGGCGAACTCGGAAGGGCGGCCGAAACGCGCCGGAAATGGCGCTTGCCCTGCCAGGTTGTGCTGCGCCTCGGGCGACAACGCGGCCAGCATCGGGGTCTCGAAACTGCCGGGGGCGATCGTCACACAGCGGATCGCATGGCGCGCCAGGTCGCGTGCGATCGGCAGCGTCATGGCCACCACGCCACCCTTGGACGCGGAGTAGGCGGCTTGCCCGATCTGGCCCTCGAACGCAGCGATCGATGCCGTATTGACGATCACGCCGCGCTCGCCGTCGGCCAGCGGCGCGGCGTGCGCCATTGCCTGCGCGCACACCCGCAGCATGTTGAAGGTTCCGACCAGGTTGACGCGGATCACCCGCTCGAACGTTTCCAGCAGGTGCGGATGGTCGCGTCCGACCACGCGCTCGGCGCCCAGCACGCCGGCACAGTTCACCAGGCCGCGCAGAGGCCCGTGCTGCTGGGCGGCCTGCACTACGGCGTGCACGTCGGTCTCGGACGTGACGTCGCAATTCACGTAGCTCGCCGCGGTCCCGCACTCGTCGATCAGCGACTGGGCTGCCTCTTCGTTCAGGTCGGCCACGATCACGCGCCCGCCTTCCTCGACCAGCATCCGCACCGCGGCTGCGCCCAGACCGGAGGCGCCGCCCGAAACGATGAAGATGTTGTCGCGAATGTGCATGGCGGGCGCAGGATGACACAAATCCCGCAGGTTCGTTATTCTGGTCGGGTGGCTTCGGTGCTGGAGGAGCGCAATTTCGTCAGCGCGGCAGCGACCAGTCCGGTGGGGACCGCCACGATGCCGACACCACATAGCAACACGAGCGCAGTAAAGATCTTGCCGCCAACGGTAACCGGCACCGTGTCCCCGAAGTTCACAGTAGTCAACGTCGTGGCGGCCCACCACATGCCGTCGAATACAGAACGGAACTTGTCGGGCTGGGCGGCATGTTCGAAATGAAAGATGGCGACGGCGCACAGGTAGATCATGATTGCCGTGGCGGCCAGGAATAAAGTCAGCTCTCCGCGGATCTCGCGAAAAGCCCACAGCAGCCGGTCGCTCGCGGCCGAGTAGCGCGCAAATTTGAGCACGCGCAGCATGCGCAGCAGGCGGAACGCGCGCAGCGCCCGCATGTCGATGCCGCTCACGTAGTACGGCAGGACGGATAACGCGTCGATCAGGCCGTAGAAGCTCAGGATGTAGCCAAGCTTCCGTTGAGCCGCGGCAATGCGCAGGATGTATTCCAGCGTGAATACGCCGACCACGATCGTTTCCTCGGTGACGAAGGCACGTGTGGTCCAACTCGGCAAGTCCGGCAGCGTCTCGACACCCACCGAGACAACGCTGAGGATGATCAGGAACTGCGTAAAGTACTCGAACGCTCGGCCGAGCACGGTGTCCGGATTGAACAGATGGCCGAGAACACCGATTTTGACTGAGGGGGCGACCGACTCGGTCATGACGGCCTCGCTTCCAACCTCGCCTCGCCGCGCGCCAGGGTAGGCGAGGCTCTCAGTGCGCGTGCGCTGCGATCAGCGGCACGATCAGCAGCGCCACGATGTTGATGATCTTGATCAGCGGGTTGACCGCGGGGCCGGCCGTGTCCTTGTACGGGTCACCGACCGTGTCGCCGGTGACCGCGGCCTTGTGCGCGTCGGACCCCTTGCCGCCGTAGTTGCCTTCCTCGATGTACTTCTTCGCGTTGTCCCAGGCGCCGCCGCCGGTCGTCATCGATATCGCGACGAACAGTCCCGTGACGATCGTTCCCATCAGCACGCCCCCGAGCGCCTCCGGCCCGAGCAGCAGCCCCACCAGCACCGGCACCAGCACCGGCAGGATCGACGGGATCATCATCTCCTTGATCGCAGCCGCGGTCAGCATGTCGACCGCCCTGGAATAGTCCGGCTTGGCGGTGCGCTCCATGATCCCCTTGATCTCGCGGAACTGGCGGCGCACTTCCTCCACTACGGCGCCGGCCGAGCGGCCGACCGCCTCCATCGCCATCGAGCCGAACAGGTACGGAATCAATCCGCCGATGAACAGCCCGATGATGACCAGGTGATTGGTCAGCTCGAACGTCAGGTGATGGCCGCTTTGCTCCAGCGCATCACGGTAGTCGGCGAACAACACCAGCGCTGCCAGGCCGGCCGAGCCGATCGCATAACCCTTGGTGACCGCCTTGGTCGTGTTGCCGACCGCGTCGAGCGGATCGGTGATGTTGCGGACCGCTTTGGGCAGGTCGGCCATCTCGGCGATGCCGCCGGCGTTGTCGGTGATCGGCCCGTAGGCGTCCAGCGCGACGATGATGCCGGTCATCGACAGCATCGCGGTGGCCGCAACGGCGATGCCGTACAGGCCGGCCAGCGCGAACGAGGCGTAAATGGCCGCGCAGATCGCCAGCAGCGGCCAGGCGCAGGCTTTCATCGACACCGCCAGCCCGGCGATGATGTTGGTGGCATGTCCCGTGGTGGAGGCCTTGGCGATGTGGCGCACCGGCGAGTAATCCGTTCCCGTGTAGTACTCGGTGATGTAGACCAGCGCCCCCGTCAACGCGATTCCGACCACCGCCGACAGGTATAGGTGACCCACCGACAGCCCCGCGGTGGCAGCGGCATCGCCGAGGATCCAGCGGGTGACGAACCAGAACAGCACCAGCGCGATCACCGCGGCCACGATCAGGCCGCGGTACAGCGCGTTCATGATCTTGCCGCCCTCGCGCGCCTTGACGAAATAGCAGCCGACGATCGATCCGATGATCGAAACGCCCGAGATCGCCAGCGGGTAGATCACACCGGCCGTCGAGTTCGGAAAGGCCGAAGCGCCGATCAGCATCGTGGCCACCACGGTGACGACGAACGTCTCGAACAGGTCGGCCGCCATACCTGCGCAGTCGCCCACGTTGTCACCGACGTTATCGGCGATCACGGCCGGATTGCGCGGATCGTCCTCCGGAATGCCGGCTTCGACCTTGCCGACCAGGTCAGCGCCGACGTCGGCCCCCTTGGTGAAGATGCCTCCGCCGAGCCGCGCGAAGATCGATATCAGCGAGGCCCCGAATGCGAGCCCGACCATCGGGTGCAGCAGCTCGCGCACGTCGGCCCCAGGATGGGTCGCCAGCAGCAGCGCGTACAGGCCCGCCACGCCCAGCAGGCCCAGGCCCACCACCAGCAGCCCGGTGATGGCGCCGCCCCGGAACGCCACGTTCAGAGCCGGATTCAGCCCCAATGTGGCAGCCTGCGCCGTGCGCACGTTGGCGCGCACCGACACGTTCATGCCGATGAAGCCGGCTGCGCCCGACAGCACCGCTCCCAGCACGAAGCTCGCCGCGGTGAGGCTTCCATCCGGCAGCGCGAAGGCGATCAGCACTGCCAGCACTACGCCGACCATCGCGATGGTTCGGTACTGCCGGCTCAGATAAGCCTGTGCCCCCTGCTGCACGGCGGCCGCGATCTCCTGCATCCGCGGGTTGCCCGGATCGCGTGCCAGGATCCACGAAATCGATACCGCGCCGAACACGACGGCAGCCAGGCCGCACAGCAGCGCAAGGGTCAACCCCGACATTGATTTCTCCTTATTGCGTTTGGATGTTCTTTTCTGATGCTCACTGATCAAGCGCGTCGAAAACGCGCTGGCGGACCTCTTCGACGGTGCCGACCCCGTTCACCGCGCGGTACGCGGGGGCGCCGGGCTCGCCGCCCGCGGCCCACTGGCGGAAGTACTCCACCACCGCACGCGTCTGCGAGTGGTACACCTCCAGCCGCTTGCGGACCACGTCTTCGCGGTCATCGTCGCGCTGGATCAGCGGCTCGCCCGTGACGTCGTCGCGGCCGGCCACGCGCGGCGGATTGAATCGCACATGGTAGGTGCGGCCGCTCGCCAGGTGCAGGCGCCGCCCGCTCATCCGCTCGACGATGTCGGCGTCAGGCACCTCGATCTCGAGCAGCACGTCGGCGCCGACCGCGGTAGCCCGCATCTCTTCGGCCTGCGCGATGGTGCGCGGGAACCCGTCCAGCAGGAAGCCCTGTTTGCAGTCCAGATGCCGTAGCCGGTCGTCGACCAGCCCGACAATGATCTCATCCGACACCAGTTGACCCGCATCCATCGCGCGCTTGGCCGCCAGCCCCAGCGGCGTGCCGGCTTTGACCGCGGCCCTGAGCATGTCGCCAGTCGAGATCTGCGGAATCGAGTAGCGGGCGCAGATGAACCCAGCCTGGGTTCCCTTGCCGGCCCCTGGCGGGCCGAGCAATATCACTCGCATGGTCCGACTCCCCCTGGCGCTCTTTGTGCGGGCCTTTTGTCGCCGCAGTTTACCCGGAACGTGACGCCGCCATCGCGCCGTCCGAATCTTTCAGCATCGCGCGCACCCGCTCCAGGTCCTCGGGCGTGTCGACACCCGGCGGCAAAGCGCAGTCCAGACGCACGACGGCGATGCGAGAGCCGTGCCACAGCGCCCGCAGCTGTTCGAGCTTCTCGGCCAGTTCGATCGGAGCCGGGCTCATCTGCCGGAAGCGCTGCAGGAAGGCGGCGCGATATGCGTACAGGCCCACATGGCGCAGCGGTTGCAGGCCGGCCGGCAGCCGATCGATGCTCGCGGCGCCGCCGGAGAATGCACCTGCGAAATGCTCGCGCGACCACGGAATCGGGGCGCGCGAGAACAGCAGCGCCAGGCCTGCAGCGTCGGTCACCACTTTGACGACGTTCGGGTCGAACAGCTCGTGCGCGTGCTGCAGCGGATGCGCGGCGGTGGCGATGTCGCACCCGGCGCGCGCCTGCAGCAGTTCGGCCACGGCGCGGATCGCCTCGGGTGCGATCAGCGGCTCGTCGCCCTGGACGTTAACGACGATGGCGGTCGGCGGCAGGGCCAGCTTCTGTACCGCCTCGGATAGCCGATCGGTGCCGGAGCTGTGCTCACGCGCCGTCAGAATCGCATCGACTCCATGCCGGCCGCAAGCGGCAAGGACGCGGGCGTCATCGGCACACACGACCACGCGCTGCGCTCCGCTGGCGGCGGCCTGACGCGCGACCCGAACCACCATCGGCAGTCCGGCCACGTCGGCCAACGGTTTTTCGGGCAGACGGCTGGAAGCCAGCCGCGCCGGGATCAGCGCGATGAAATCCGGCACGGCCGATCGCTGGTCAGCGCGTGGCGCGCTCGTCGTCGTGCAGACGGCGCGCTTCGCTTTCCAGCATTACCGGAATGCCGTCCCGGATCGGGTAGGCGAGGCCGGCGGCGCGCGAGATCAATTCCTGCCGATGCCGGTCGTACTCGAGTGGACCCTTCGTCACCGGGCACACCAGGATATCAAGCAACCTCGGATCCATCTTTTACCGTGTGCAGTCGCGTTTCGATCATGTCCGTCAGGCGGCGATCCACGCTGGAATGCAGCGGCACGACCCAGAGCCGCTCGTCGTGCGCCAGCGCGCGGTCGGCCCGGCATTTTACGGCATCTTTCTCGGTGATCAGGATACGGTCGACGCCGTTGCGGGGAAACGGGCTGGTGCGATAAGCGTAGTGATCGGGCAGCGCCATCATCTGGAACTGCAAGCCGTGGTCCCGCAGCATCTGGAAGAAGACCTCGGGTGCGCCGATCCCGCAGGCCGCCAGCACCCGCAAGGTCCCGTGCGCCTGCTGGTGCTGTATTTCGGCCAGCGAGGCGCGCCGCTCGGGGTGGGCCAGACAATAGGCGTCCGAGATCTCGCTGCGCAGGTGGAAGAACGGCGAGTAAATCCGAACCGGCTGCACGTGCCCGTTGAACACGACCGCGTCGACTCGCCGCAGCCGGCGCGGGGGATCCCGTAAGGGTCCGGCCGGCAGCAGCCAGCCGTTGCCGAGCCCGCGCGCGTGGATCAGCGCGATCTCGAGGTCACGGCCCAGGCGTGGGTGCTGCAGCCCGTCGTCGGCTATCAACACGTTGCACGACGGATGCATGCTCCGCAGCAGCCGCGCCGCGGCGACCCGGTCGTGCCCGATCGCCACCGGAGCCCCGGTTGCGGCGGCGATCAGGACCGGCTCGTCGCCGCACTCGGCCGCATCGCAGTTGACGGTGACCATCCGGGCCTGGCGCGCTGTACCACCATAACCCCGTGTGACCACGCCGGGGTGCCAGCCGCGCTGCTTCAGGCGCGTGACGAGCTCGATCACCAGCGGCGTCTTGCCGGTGCCGCCGGTGTACAGGTTGCCGACCACGATGACCGGAACGCCGACCCGCTCGGGCCGGCGCAAGCCGAGCCGGTACAGCGCGCCCGACAGCGTGCGCGCGAGCGCGTACAGCAGGCTGGCGGGCCACAGCATGCGGGCGATCAGGCCCCGTTTCTGCCACATCCTGCCTACCCAGGCATGAAACTGGACTCGCACGGGTCGGCGGCCGTCGGTCAACGCCGCGCAGTTCTCCGCTGCGTGGCGAAACTGAGGTGGTTCATGCCGGCCATCCGGGCCGCCTCCATCACGGTGATCACCGCCTGGTGCGGCGCCTGTGCGTCGGCATTGATCACGATCAGCGGAACCGGGGTGCCCTGCGCGGCGGCGCGCAGCAGCTCGGATAGTGATTCCGGATCGGTCACCGCGACCAGGGCCTTGTCGATCGCGAAGCGGCCGTCCGCCGTGACTGCAACCTGGATCTCCTGGAGCCGGGTCTGCTGCCGCTCGGCGTCGGCCGACGGAAGTTCGATCTGCAACTGTGCAAAGCGCGAGTAGGTCGTGCTGACGGCCAGGAAGATCAGCACCACCAGCAACACATCGATCAGCGGAATCAGGTTCAGTTCCGGGTCTTCGATGTTGGCGCGGCGAAAATTCATCGGTGGGTGGCGCGGCTATCCGTCGCTGCGTTTGAGCAAGTTGGAGCCTTCGTTGTATAGCGCTTCGACCAGTTGCTGCGCCTGCTGCTCCATCTCGACCAGGAAGTCGTCCACGCGGGTGCGGAAGTGACGGTAAGCCAGCACCGACGGAACGGCAACAATGATGCCGAAAGCGGTGCTGTACAGGGCGATCGAGATGCCCTGGGCCAACTGTTGCGGGCTGGACCCGGACTGCTGCGACGCGAAAATCTCGATCATTCCGACCACCGTTCCGAGCAGCCCGAGCAGCGGCGCGATCGACCCTACCGACCCCAGCAGTGTCAGATAGCGCGACATTTCGTGCGCCGCGCGGGCGCCCGCCACCTCGATCGTTCCGGCCGCGATCTCGCGCGGCTCGCGCTCGCTGCGCAAGCCGGCCGCCAGCACGAATCCGAGCAGCGAGCTGCGCTCCAGCCGCACCATCACGTCGGCCGAGATCTGGCGCCTGGCGTGCAGCGCCAGCACGTCCTGCAGCAGGTTCGCCGGCAGAACGCGCGAGCGGCGCAGCGCGGCGCTGCGCTCGATGATCAGGGCCAACGCCACGACCGAGGCGAAGATCAACGGCCAGATCGGCCAACCGATGGCTTGAACGATCGCGAACAAGTTTGTGTTCCCCGCAGGTGCGCGGACTCGGTGGTCCGCCGTAAAGGCAAGCGCGCAGTTTACTGAGCAGCGTTGGTGGCTCACCCCGGGATATGTGGACAGTTCTGTGGACAAATCGTCTAAGCTGCGCCTGCGCAAGGGAACACCGGCGGGCGGGCACCGCTGCTTAATTCGAATGCACCTCGATAATTCTTTTACATTCAAGGAGTTGGGTGCCAGTACCGCGATCCCGGCTCACGTTGCGGTGCGTAAGTCGTTGAAGCGTCCCACTTGTGGACACCTTGTCCTCGCAAACCGGCTCGCAGTCTGATTCCGATCGAGGCAACCTCGAATCGGCGCGGGTTTGCCTGTCGGTTGCGCAGCTGAACCGCGCCGTTGCTCGTTCTCTGGAAAGAAACTTCGGCCCCATGCGGGTTCGCGGCGAGCTGGCTTCGCTGACGCGCGCTGCCAGCGGACATTGGTACTTCGCGTTGAAAGACAGCACCGCCCAGGTTCGCTGCGTGATGTTTCGTTCGCGCAACGTGCTGGTGGACTTCACGCCGCGCGAGGGCGACGACTTGGAACTGGTGGGCAACGTCGGCCTGTACGAGGCGCGCGGCGAGTTCCAGCTCGCGGTGGAGTCGATGCGGCGCGCTGGCCAGGGGCAGCTGTTCGAGCAGTTCCTGCGACTGAAGGAGCGGCTCGCGTCCGAGGGGCTGTTCGACGAGGCAGCCAAGCGGCCGATACCGCGGATACCCTCGCGCATCGGCGTGATGACCTCACTGCAGGCGGCCGCGCTGCACGACATCGTCACCACGCTACGACGCCGCGCGCCGTACGCCGGCGTGATCGTCTACCCGGTGCCGGTGCAAGGGCAGGGCGCCGGCTCTCGGATCGCGCGGATGCTGCGGACCGTTTCGGCACGGGCCGAAGTCGAGGTCGTGATCCTGGCCCGCGGCGGCGGCTCGATCGAGGACTTGTGGGCGTTCAACGAGGAAGTTGTTGCGCGCGCGGTGCGCGCGTGCGCAGTCCCGGTGATCGTCGGCGTGGGCCACGAATCCGATTTCACGATCGCCGATTTCGCGGCCGACGTGCGCGCGCCCACCCCGACGGCCGCGGCCGAGTTGGCCGCGCCCGATCGCGCCGCGCTGCTGCAGTCGGTGTGGCATGCCTGGACCCGGACCCAGCAACTGATTGCCGGCGGGCAGCGCGTTCGGGCGCAACGCCTCGACTATGCGGTGCGCGCGCTGGCCGCTCCGCGCGCCCCGATACGCGGGTTGCAAGCCCGCGTCGAGGCGCTGCGGGCGAGGATGGTCGCCTTCCGCACCGGGCTGCTGTCGCAGCGTGCGGCGCGGGTGGCGGCGGCGGCGCGGGCGCTGCATGCGCTCGATCCGCGTCGCGTGGTGGCGCGCGGGTATGCACTGGTGCGCGACGAACGAGGCCAGCTCGTGACCGACGCGGCCAGGCTCGAAACGGGGCAGGCGCTGGAACTGGAGCTGACGCGCGGCGGCGCGCGGGTGCGGGTCGAGTCCAAGCGCACCTGAGCGCCCGCTGCGTTCCGAAGCGACGTGGCTGCAATGACCTGCGCGTGGTTGCTGCGGCGCGTAACGTGCTAGATTGTTCTGGCGAACGTCCAGGAAGTTGGGCGAACTTCTAACAAAACGGGGGGAATATGGGCGCAGTGTTTCAGTCGCTCGGGCGAACCGTCATCGCCGGCCTGGTTTTGCTGGTGATCATCATCGTGCTGGTCGGAGCCACGACCGGCAGCTGGATCCAGGCCGATCACGCGTGGTGGACCTTCTTCATGCGGTGGCTGCACATCCTGTCGGGCGTGATGTGGATCGGGCTGCTGTGGTACTTCAATTTCGTGCAGACGCCGTCGATGCCCAAGATCCCGGATGATCAGAAGCCCGCCGTCAGCAAGGTCATTGCGCCAGAGGCGCTGTTCTGGTTCCGCTGGGCGGCGCTGTCGACCGTGATCACCGGCTTGCTGCTGGCCGCCATGAACGGCTACATCCTCCAGGCGCTGGGGCTGACCCGTCCGTTCCATGCGATCGGCATCGGCATGTGGCTGGCGCTGATCATGGCCTTCAACGTCTGGTTCATCATCTGGCCGAACCAGAAGAAGATACTGGGAATCGTCCAAGCCGACGCCGAGCAGAAGAAGGTGGCGGGCCGGTACGCGCTGTACGCCTCGCGCTTCAACACGATGGCGTCGATCCCGATGCTGTATTGCATGGCCGCCCAATCGCACGGCGGCTTCTAAGCGGCTGGAACCCCCGGGCTTTTCCGACCGGGCTCGGGCTTCCTCGGGCAATGAGGCCGGAGGACCCAGGGTGCGCTGAGTCCTTTCGCTCAGCGCATCTGCTCTACTTCGCAACTTCAGGCCGGGGCAGCCCCCCGATCACCGTCTGTCCGGGGCGCAGGCCGCGTTCGGCGAACCAGCCGCGCGCCATTTCGAGCGCAAAGGGCACGTCGCGCCTGGCGCAATGCACCTGCTCGCTGTTGGCCTGCATCTCCTCGATGTTGACGATGCGGCCGTCGCGATCGATGAACGCCACCGACAGGGGTATCAGCGTGTTGCGCATCCACATGCACGCCTTGGTGGCCGGGTCGAACACGAACAGCATGCCGTGATTCGGCTCCAGGCCGCGCCGGAACATCAGGCCGGTTTCGCGCGCCGCATCGTCTTCGGCTACTTCGGCCGTGATCAGGTGCACGCCGGCGGTCAGCGGGCGGGTGGGCAGCGCGCGGCCGGCCGGCTGCGGGCACGCCGGCAGCGCCAGCAGCGCTGCGGCGGTGGCGGCGATCAACCTGGACAGATTCATCCGATGGTGGGACCGATGAACGACACGCCCGGCGGGCGGACTCGGCAGGATATCGAAAAGCGCCCGTCGTAGTGTCATAACCGTGCCGGCCGATCGACCAAGCAGCAGCGGTTGGCGCCGGCGCTACACTGGCCGTGCTCCGCCGCCGCGTGCCGGCGGGGCACCGCACCGAGTCCGCTCTTTCCGGAGACGCCATGTTCGAGCACATCAAGATCCCAGCAGAGGGCGAGAAGATTTCGGTCAATGCCGACTACTCGCTGACGGTGCCGGCCAACCCCATCGTGTCGTTCATCGAGGGCGACGGCACCGGCGTGGATATCACGCCGGTGATGATCAAGGTGGTCGATGCGGCCGTGGCCAAGGCCTACGGCGGGCGCCGCAAGATCGCATGGATGGAGCTGTACGCGGGCGAGAAGGCCACGCGCGTGTACGGTCCGGACGTGTGGCTGCCCGAAGAGACGCTGACCGCGCTGCGAGAGTACGTGGTGTCGATCAAGGGACCGCTGACCACCCCGGTCGGGGGCGGCATCCGCTCGATCAATGTCGCGTTGCGCCAGGAGCTCGATCTGTACGTGTGCCTGCGGCCGGTGCGCTACTTCAACGGCGTGCCCAGCCCGGTGCGCGAGCCTGAAAAAACCGACATGGTGATCTTCCGTGAGAACTCGGAAGACATTTACGCCGGCATCGAGTACGAGGCCCAGAGCGAGAAAGCCCGCAAACTGATCGACTTCCTGCAAAACGAGCTCGGAGTCCGCAAGATCCGCTTTCCGGATACCTCGGGCATCGGGATCAAGCCGATCTCGCGCGAAGGCACCGAGCGGCTGGTGCGCAAGGCGTTGCGCTACGCGATCGACCAGCAGCGCAAGTCGGTCACGCTCGTGCACAAGGGCAACATCATGAAGTTCACCGAAGGGGCGTTTGCCAAGTGGGGTTACGCCCTGGCGCAGCGCGAGTTCGGCGCCACGCTGCTCGATGGCGGGCCGTGGATGAAAATGGCCGCCGCGCACGGCGAGATCGTGATCAAGGACGTGATCGCCGATGCATTCCTGCAACAGATCCTGCTGCGGCCCGCCGAGTACGACGTGATCGCCACGATGAACCTGAATGGAGACTTCATCTCCGATGCGCTGGCGGCCCAGGTGGGCGGCATCGGCATCGCGCCCGGCGCCAATCTGTCCGATTCGGTCGCGATGTTCGAGGCCACGCACGGCACCGCGCCCAAGTACGCTGGCAAGGACTACGTGAATCCAGGGTCAGAAATCCTGTCGGCCGAAATGATGCTGCGCCACATGGGATGGGGCGAGGCGGCCGAGCTGATCGTGCGCTCGATGGAAAAGACGATTCAGCAGAAGATCGTCACCTATGATTTCGCGCGGCTGCTGCAGGGCGCAACGCAGGTCTCCACCTCCGGCTTCGGGCAGGCGCTGATCGCCCATATGTAGCTCGGCTTCGCCCTGCGGGCTACGCCGGGTGCGCCTGCCCTCCGAAGCTCGCGCAGCGAGCGAAGGAGGGGCCAAAAAAAAGCCCCGCGAACGGGGCTTTTTCGCGACGCGCGCTTCTCAGCCGTTCGGCGTGATATTCGAGGCTTGTTTGCCTTTTGGACCCTGAACGACTTCGAAGGCCACTTTCTGGCCTTCCTTAAGCGTCTTGAACCCGGTGACCTGGATTGCAGAAAAATGGGCGAACAGATCCTCGCCGCCGTCGTCGGGCGTGATGAATCCGTACCCTTTCGCGTCGTTGAACCATTTGACAGTACCCGTTGCCATTTGTTTTTCCCTCTCGCAGCCCTCAACTGGCCGAGGCGGCTCGCCGCGACTACACCCCTCCCACTCGGCCTTTCTTGTCCCGCCCGGCCGCACCGGCTGAGACCGGCGCGTCGCACCACGCCTCGGAGTCCGACGCGCGTACGGGATTGCGGGATTTTTCGGGACAATGCGGGTTAGCGTCAAGACCCGTCAACGGGGTGCTTGCGCGCTCCGATGAGGCCGTTTTCAGCGCCCGCCCGGCGTGCTTATCGGTTGAAAACACCCGCCTTGGGGCCCGAAACGCACGCATAAGGCTGGCCGCGCTCGTCTGAAACTACGGCGGTTGGCCACGGGACAACGTCGATGCGCCCGACGAGCGAAAAATACGCCGTTTTCCCGATAAGCGCCGCTCTCCAGGGGTCCGAAGCGACACCGAATTCACTTATGATTGACCGCGTAATGCCCAACGCCGGGATGCGCTGATTTTTTTAGAATGCGCGTATGAGCCATCAGGTCGGCGAAGGAACGGTGGCCGAGAAGCAGGCTTCTCGAACCAAGCCACCGCCGATGTACCAGGTCGTTCTGCTGAACGACGATTTCACACCAATGGAGTTCGTGGTGGGTGTGTTGCAGAAATTCTTCGGCAAAGGTCGAGAGCAGGCGACCCAGATCATGCTGAAGGTCCACCATGAAGGCCGTGGCGTGTGCGGCATCTATCCGAGGGATCTCGCGGCCAGCAAAGTCGAACAGGTTTGCAGTTATTCACGGCAGCACCAGCACCCGTTGCAGTGCGTGATGGAGGAAGCATGATCGCGCAGGAACTGGAAGTCAGCCTGCACATGGCCTTTGTCGAGGCCCGTCAGGCGCGACACGAATTCATCACGGTCGAGCACCTGCTGCTCGCCCTGCTGGACAATCCGTCGGCAGCCGAGGTGCTGCGCGCCTGCGCCTGCAACATCGAGGACCTGCGCAAGAGCCTGCAGAATTTCGTTTCAGACAACACCCCGGTACTGCCGCAAAGCTCGGAGGCCGACACGCAGCCCACGCTGGGCTTCCAACGCGTGATCCAGCGCGCCATCATGCACGTGCAATCGACCTCCAACGGCAAAAAGGAGGTCACCGGAGCCAATGTGCTGGTGGCCATCTTCGGGGAGAAGGATTCGCACGCGGTTTACTACCTGCACCAGCAGGGCGTCACCCGGCTGGATGTTGTCAATTACATCTCGCACGGCATCACCAAAGCCCCGCAGGGCGAAGAGAAAGCCAAGACTCAGGGCGACCAGGATTCGGAAACCGCGGACAGCCGCGAGCAGAGCTCGCCGCTGGAGCAGTACACGCAGAACCTGAACGTGCTGGCACGGGACGGCAAGATCGATCCGCTGATCGGTCGCGAGCCGGAGGTCGAGCGCGTGATCCAGGTGCTGTGCCGCCGGCGCAAGAACAACCCGTTGCTGGTGGGCGAGGCGGGCGTGGGCAAGACGGCCATCGCCGAGGGCCTGGCGTGGCGCATTTTCAAGGGCGAGGTGCCCGAAATCCTGGAGAAGGCCACCGTGCACTCGCTCGACATGGGCGCGCTGCTGGCCGGAACCAAGTACCGGGGCGACTTCGAGCAGCGCCTGAAGGCCGTGCTGAAGCAGCTCAAAGCGAGCCACAACGCGATCCTGTTCATCGACGAGATCCACACGCTGATCGGGGCCGGATCGGCCTCCGGCGGCACGCTGGATGCCTCCAACCTGCTGAAGCCGGCGCTGTCCACCGGGCAGCTCAAGTGCATCGGGGCCACGACCTACAACGAGTACCGCGGGATCTTCGAGAAGGATCACGCGCTGTCGCGGCGCTTCCAGAAGATCGACGTCACCGAGCCGACTGTGCAGCAGACGATCGAGATCCTGAAGGGGCTGAAGTCCCGCTTCGAGGAGCACCACGGGGTGAAGTACTCCACCGGCGCGATCACAGCGGCGGCGGAGCTGTCGGCCCGCTACATCAACGACCGGCACCTGCCTGACAAGGCGATCGACGTGATCGACGAGGCGGGAGCGGCGCAGCGGATCCTGCCGCTGAACAAGCGCAAGAAGACGGTCGGCAAGAACGAGGTCGAGGACATCATCGCCAAGATCGCGCGGATTCCTCCCCAGACCGTTTCGACCGACGATCGCACCCAGTTGAAGAACCTGGACCGCAACCTGAAGAACGTCGTGTTCGGTCAGGACGAGGCGATCGATGCGCTGGCCTCGGCGATCAAGATGGCCCGCTCTGGCCTGGGGCGCCCCGAAAAACCGATCGGCGCGTTTCTGTTTTCCGGGCCGACCGGGGTGGGCAAGACCGAGGTCGCGCGCCAGCTCGCATTCACGCTCGGCATCGAGCTGCTCCGCTTCGACATGTCCGAGTACATGGAGCGCCATGCGGTCAGCCGGCTGATTGGCGCGCCGCCGGGGTACGTGGGCTTCGACCAGGGCGGGCTGCTGACCGAAGCGATCTCGAAGAAGCCGCACTCGGTGCTGCTGCTGGACGAGATCGAGAAGGCGCACCTGGACATCTTCAACATCCTGCTGCAGGTGATGGACCACGGCACGTTGACCGACAACAACGGCCGCAAGGCGGATTTCCGCAACGTGATCGTCATCATGACCACGAATGCGGGCGCCGAGGCCCTGCAGAAGGGGGCGATCGGCTTCGGCCAGAACCGCACGCCCGGCGACGAGATGGCGGAGATCCGCCGGATGTTCTCGCCCGAGTTCCGCAATCGGCTGGACGCGATCATCAGCTTCCGGGCGTTGGATGAGCACGTGATCCTGCGCGTGGTCGACAAGTTCCTGATGCAGCTGGAAGAGCAGCTGCACGAGAAGAAGGTCGACGTCACGTTCAGCGACGCGCTGCGCACCTACCTGGCGAAGAAGGGTTTCGATCCGGTGATGGGCGCGCGCCCGATGGCGCGCCTGATTCAGGACACGGTGCGCCGGGCGCTGGCCGACGAGCTGCTGTTCGGGCGCCTGGTCAACGGCGGCAAGGTCGACGTGGATGTCGACGAGAGCGGCGCGGTGAAACTCGACTTCCCGCCGGCCGACAACGGCGACGCGCCCCAGCCGGAGCGCGGCGAGCCGGTGCTGTCCGAGTAGCGCTGCCGTGAGCGTGTTGCCGCTGTTGCGCGGCGCGCTGCTGGCCGCGGCGGCCTTGAGCGTGGCTTCGGCCGTGGGCGCCGAGCCGACCGCTGTCCCGCTCGAAGTCGGTCTGTGGCAGACATTCAGCGACAAGACCGGCAAACCCGAGGGTTACGTGCGCCTTTTGCTGGTAGGCGATGAGTTGCGCGGGGTGATCGAGCGCGGCATGCCCGGCGACGACCCCAACGAAATTTGCACCAAGTGCCCCGGCGACCGCAAAAACCACCGCAAGATCGGAATGACGATCATCACCGGCTTGCACCACAAGGATGAGTGGTGGAGCGGCGGTGAAGTGCTGGACCCGGACAACGGCACCCTGTATCGCTGCAAGCTGCGCGCGATCGACTCGGGCCGCAAGCTGGAGATGCGCGGATACATCGGCTTTTCGCTGCTCGGCCGCACGCAGACCTGGGTGCGGGCGCAGTAGCCGGCCCGCAAGTCAGGGCCTACCGCAGCACCTCGGCGGTGGTGCGGGTGCGCTCCCCGATCATCTTGCGCAGCTTTTGAATCAGCGGCTCCACGTCGCCGTGCTTTTCATACACGGCCAGCAGCTCCCGATAGAACCGCACCAGTTCGCGCCGGCGCGATGCCGGATTCTGGCCGCCGGCCACAGTGCGCCGCACGTAGCGAATCGATTGCAGCGAAAGGGTCGTCAGGATCCGCGCGACCCGGGAATTGCCGCAGTTGTGCGCGATGAACAGCAGCAGGCGGTCGTTCGCCTCGGTCGAGAACAGCACGCTGCGGTCATCGTCGACCAGGGCCTCGGCAGCGTCCAGGTGGCGCCGGTAGTGGGCCAGGTTGGCCGGCGTGGCGTGATCGACGAAGCCGCGCACCGCGACCTCGCTCAGACCCCCGCGCAGCACGAAGATCTCGCGCATGTCATCCTCGGACAACGGCGTGGCGATCGTTCCCTTGCGGCTCTCGATGCTGACCAGGCCCGCCTGCTCCAGCATCTTGAGCGCGTCCCGGATCGGACCGCGGCTGACGCCGAACTCGCGCGCCAGTTTCTCCTCGCCGATCCGCTCTGTCGGTGCGATCTGCTCGTTCAGGATCCGTTCGCCCACTTCGGCGGCGATCTGCTCGGGTAGCGTCCAGGCCACTTGCGAACGGCCGACGAACAGGCGGCTGGCGGCGACGCCGTCGGGGCGATCGAGCGGCTCCAGTGGGATTGCGACCGATACCAGCCGCGGCCGGGCAGCGCTCACGCCGCCGCCTGCAGGGCGTCGCGGATCTCGCTGACCAGCGCGCCGCGCGACTCGTGTGCGTGCGCCATCAGGCGCTTGTGGTCGCGCTGCTCGAGCAGCGGAATCGCCAGAGTCCACCAATCGAGGATGCGCTGACGCTGCGTCGGCGTTCGCACAAACGCCGTGTAGTAGCGCAGCAGCTGCAGCGACAGCGGACACATCGCGCGCGCAATGCGGCGGTTGCCGGACTGGATCGCCATGTACAGGATGCTGCGATCGGCGAGCTCGATGAATTCGAACGCGCGCGCCTCGTCCGACACGAGCTCCTGCAGGTGCTCCAGGTAGTCGCGGAAGACCGCCCGATCGGCTGGCGAATGCCGTTCGACGAAACGCCGGAAGACGACATCCGTCAGAGCGCCCCGATACTCCTGAAGCTCGTCGAAGTCGGACGGACTGATCGGTGCCACGTGCGCGCTGCGGCGCGCTGCCGATTCGACCAGCCCGGTGTACTCCAGCAGCATCAGCGCCTCGCTGACGGGCGCTTTGCTGACGTTGAATTCTTCGGCGATCGACTGCTCGGAGATGCGCTGCCCCGGTTTCAGCCGCTGCTCGACGATCCGCTCGGCCATCCGCACCGCTACCTGGTCCTTGACGGACAGCGTGGGCGGCTCCTCGCCGTAAAACAGCCGATAGGTCGCGTAGCTGGCGCGCGTCCGTGGCGAGTAAATCGAGCGCGCGAACGGCTTGACCGTCGGGCCGGGCAGCTCGGTGGCGTTGATCGGGGGCAAGCGCATGCTTGTTTTGATTCGTCTGTTAACAAGAGCGCAAAGTTAAGCCCAACGGAGCGCAGCGTCAATCGGCATCGGGCGCCCCGAACGCCGCAGCCACGCCAGCACCTCGTCGCCCGGCATCGGGCGGGCGATCGCAAAGCCCTGCGCCTCGTCGCAGCCGAGCACGGCCAACGCGTCCAGGATCTCGTTCGTCTCGACCCCTTCGGCGACGACCGAGCAGCCGAACGCCTTGGCGATCGAGATCAGCGCAGCCACCACGGTGCGATCGGCTTCGCTGCTGCAGATGCCCTGAACGAACTCGCGATCGAGCTTGGCGGTCGAGATCGCCAGCCGCTTCAGGTGCAATGGGGTTGCAAAGCCGGCACCGAAGTCGTCCAGATGAAAGCGCACGCCGTGGCTGCGCAGCGTGCGGATCGTCGCATTGGTGGCCTCGTAACACTCGACCGCGCCCGACTCGAGCAGCTCGAAATGCAGGCGCGCCAGGCTGCCGGGGTAGTTGGCCGCCAAGCCGAAGATCGTCTCGGTAAACGCCGGGTCGGACAGCTGAGAGGCGTCGATATTGAGCGATACCGGCAGATCGATCCCGCGCCGGCGCCATTGCGTGGCCAGTTTCAATACCGAATCGAGCATCGACAGAAGCAATTCGGTTTTCGCGGCCGGCGTGGCGTAGCCCGACAGAAAGCGCGCGGGCGGCAGCACCTGTCCCTCGTCGGTGAGTTGGCGGGCCAGCGCTTCGAAGCCGGTGACGGCTCCGTCGGCCAGCCGGATGCGCGGCTGAAAGTAGGGGATCACGCGGCCGCGCATCGCAGAAACCAGGGCCAGAGACCGAAAGAAACCGCTCGCGCGGGCCAGCTCGTTCTTGACATTCCGTCACATCTCCCTAAAATTCGCCCGCCAACTTCGTTTGTTAACAGTCGAATGTTACGACATACCGCTTCGAAGGTCAAGTCATGTGGATTCCGCTGCTGATTCTGCTGTCGACCCTGGTCGTTTCCGTCGGCTGGGCGGTCGCCCTGCGCCGCGAGGTGGGCCGCCGCCGGGTCGCGGAGGCCGGGCTGATACAGGCCAAGGAGCAGGCTGAGCGGCTGGCCCGGGTCAAGCAGGACTTTCTGACTGTGGCCGCGCACGAGGTGTGCGCGCCCGTGACCGCGATCACGGCCACCATCAATCGGCTCTCCCAACTGGTGCGCGATCCGACCCAGCGCGAGCTGGTGCGGATGACGCGGCGCTCGCTCGATGGGCTGGCCGCATTCGTGGGCAACGTGCTGGACCTGTCCAAGGACGAAGCCGGCAAATTGACGCTCGACCCGCAGCCGCATGATCTGGCGGCGCTGGCTCAGGAGATCACGAACGGATTTGCGCCCTTTGCGGCCGAACAGGGCAACTTGCTGATCTTCGATCAGCAGGGAGCGATTCCCGCATGCCTGCTGTTCGACGCGATGCGCGTGCGGCAGATCGTCACCAACCTGGTGTCGAACGCGATCAAGTTCACCGAAGGCGGGCGCATTGCCGTAGTCATCTCGGCCCTGGCCCGCATCGACGCCGCAGGCCATCGGTGGTGCGAAGCGCGCATCGTCGTCTCCGACGACGGCATCGGCATGACGCGGGAACAGCAGCGGCGCCTGTTCGAGCCGTACGCGCAGTTCGCCACCGGCAACGCCTCCCGCTTCGGCGGGATCGGGCTGGGGCTGGCGATCTCACGGCGTCTGGCCGAGGGAATGGGCGGTTCGATCGACATTGTCAGCGAATGGAAGAAGGGCACCGCAGCGACCGTCCGCCTCTCGCTTCATCACTGCGAGGGTGATGACGCGATCGAGGACCCGGGCGACTGCCAGCGCCCGAGCGTGCTGATCGCTGACGCTGACCAGGTGCAGCAGATCGTGCTCAGCGCCACGCTGAGGCAGCTGGGAATCGACCCCGACGTCGCCAGCGGTGCCGACCAGGCGCTGGAGCGCTGGCGCGAACGGCGGCACGATCTGGTGCTGGCGGACTGCGGGCTGCCGACCAGGAACGGCCGCGCGCTGACGCGCCGGCTGATGGAGGAGGGCGGCTCCGCGGTGCGCGTGATCGGCCTGAGCGCCGGTGGCAGCGAGGCGGGCGCCTGTGGCGGGGTCAGCGCGATGCTGCACAAGCCCGTTTCGGAAGCGAAGCTGCGGCTGGCGATTTCGGAGGCGATGACCCAGCGCGCGCTCTCGCAGCGGTCCTCCGCAACGGCGAGCCCGTGAAACGAACGATTCTCGCTCGAACGAAGGGATGATTCAGCGCAGGACGTCTCGCTACCCCGATGAGTTCTATAACAACCAGGCTGCGTGTCACCTGGCCGGGATGCTGGCGGTCGCGCGGCTGCTCAAAATGGCAACGATGACTTCGATGCCCTTCACGAACGGATCCATTCTGTTCGGGAAGTGGCGCGATTGAAGATCGGTCCCGCGCTAGTGCGATCCGGTGCTGCCGAAGCCGCCGGCGCCGCGCTCGCTGGCCTCGAACTGATCCACCACGTTCAGTTGCATCTGCGTCACGGCG
>Ga0187846_10000167_pt1 | contig 39338 bp, 33 predicted proteins | sample TC_taG_FD_161473 | JGI IMG/M metagenome (GOLD analysis project Ga0187846, IMG submission 161473) | Biofilm microbial communities from the roof of an iron ore cave, State of Minas Gerais, Brazil - TC_06 Biofilm (v2) | ecosystem: Environmental > Terrestrial > Deep subsurface > Cave > Wall biofilm... | reverse complement strand
GGCCGAGGGTTTCTCGGCAGGTACCCCGTGGAAACGCCCACGACGATCCGATTCGGGGAGATGACCGCCGACGAATTCTTCATCACCGCGGAGGCGGCGGGTGCGGCCACCGCCATTCGCAACGCTGGAAGCGAGCCGCTCGTCCTGCTTCGGTATTTCGGTCCGGGGGCGATCGACGGCGTGCCGGAGGTGGGAGCCGTGCGCCCGCAAGGGTAACCGCGGGCGCATCCCCGGTGCCCAGCCGCCGCGGCGGCCCGTGGCGCTAGACGGCCTTCGTAGACCCCCAGCCGGCCAAGTCCGCCTGCAGGGACGCAAACGCTTCGACGACCGCCCGGTCCCACTGGGTCCCCGCGCCGCTCCAGAGGACGGCCCAGGCTTCCTCCTCCGTGAGCGGCTTCCGATACGTCCGGTTGGTCATCGCGTCGAAGGCGTCCGCCACCGCCACGACCCGTCCGCACAGGGGGATCGACGCTCCCGCGAGCCCCTGAGGGTACCCCGCGCCGTCCCAGCGCTCGTGGTGGGTGAGCGCGATCTCTTCGGCCAAGTGGAGAACGGGAAAGCGGCTCCCCTCCAGAATCCGGGCTCCGATGATGGTGTGGGTCTTGATGATCTCGTATTCCTCGACCGTGAGCTTCCCCGGCTTCAAGAGAATCGGATCCGGGATCCCGATCTTGCCGATGTCGTGCAGGGGGGCGGCCAGCCGGATCAGCTCGACCTGCCCCTGGGACAATCCCAGGGCCTCGGCGAGGAGGGCCGAGGCGTGGCCGACGCGCCGCGTGTGGCGGCCCGTGTGATCGTCCCGGTACTCGGCGGCGAGCGTCAGATGCTCCAGGATCTCGAGTTGCGCGCGCTCCAGCGTGCGGCGGTCGTGCCCCCCCTGCGCGGGGCGGCGGCGGTGACGCGGCCCGTGATGGATGTGGCGGCTGTCCAGCAGGATCCGGATTCGCGAGGCCAGAGCCGGATCGCCGTTCGATGCACTCATGTGGAGTCGCTCCTTCCTGCTTCGAGGACCCGCGCACCGGCCGCCGTCGCACGCGCGATCGCCGCGGCCGGCTCCACTGCGATGATCGTGACCTACGCCTCGCCCGTTCGAATCTTGGAAGAGCGCGTCACAGGCTCTCCAGCGTCAGCTCCACGCGCTGCCGATCCTCGGCCGGAAGCGTGGGCATCATTTCGCGCAGCCAGCTCGCCTCGCGGTCCAGCGCGTCGGCGGCGCGCCGCAGGCCCCGCGCATCCCCCGCCGCCGCCATCGCGTCGATCTGCGCGACCCGCGTCCGCGTCGCCCGCATCAACAGCTCGGCCTTTTCCGAAGGACTCGGCGCGAGCCCGATCTCCAGGTGCTCGAGGGCGACCCGCGCCCCGTACCATGGGTGCGACGGCGACCACGCGTCGCGCACGCCCCCCGCGCCGAGCCCGATCCCGCCGAGGATGAGCGCGGCGGTGGCGCCCGCCATCAATCCCCATCTTGGGCGCGACGGCGCGGGCGTCACGGAGTCCCACCCGCCCCCATCAAGCTTTGCGGTCGTGACCAGAGCCTGCCGCAGCGCCGTCCTTCCCTCGGGCAGTGGCACCCATTGAACGGACGCTCGCAACCGCCGCGCCATATCTTGCAACTCGGTGATCTCCGTCGACGCCGCCTCCGCCTGAGCGCCGCTGCTCTGAGCCTGCGCCTCGTCGAGCAGCTCCCTCAGGAGGCGTTCCAGCTGCGCCTCGGAGAGTTCGCGCTTGGCCTCACGGGCATGGTGTGTGTAGTAGTCCATTCCGCCGTTCCGCCTCCGTCCAGTGCTTCCTGAGCGCGTTGAGGGCTCGATACTGCAGCCCGCGAACCGCCTCTTCCGTCTTGCCCATGATCTCCGCGACCTCGCGCGCGCTCAATCCCGCCACGATCCGCAGCAGTAGCGTCCGCCGATGATCCGGGCTGAGCGAGTCGAGGCACCGCCGGAGCGCCCTCCCCTGCAGCCGGTCGATCGCCAGCTCCTCGGGATCGGCGCCCGCGCGCGTGTCCATTTCATAGACGCGCGGTTCAGAGACCTGGATGCGCCAGAACCGCGACGCGAGATGATCCGCGATCCCGACCAGCCAGCTGCCCACCTGCTGGGGTTCCGCCCCCCGCTCGAGCGATTCGAGGGCCGTCGTGAAGACCTCGGCGGCGAGCTCCTCGGCATCCTGGGGCTTGCGGATCCGCCCCACCAGGTATCGGAATACCCGCGGATAGTGGGCGTCGTAGATGCGGGCAAACGCCTGCGTTTCCATCGCCAGGTCACCACTCAGTATCTGCCCTCAACGCGTCCGACGAAGCCGTCGGGTTGCGGGAGAATCCTCCCTTCGACACCCCTAATCATTCGTTCGGATGAAAGACCGCCCGAAAGATGCGGGGGCAGTTGCGGGGAGGCGCCACCGAACCGCCGGTGCGCCGGCGGGTGCGCGGCGGAAACTTCCCCAAAAGCTGCCGGAAGATTCAAATCCGAGGATCGATCGCGGTTGGTTGGAACCTTCGCGTCACAACTTGCGCGCATCGCGCGTGACGCTCCGCGCGCGCGCCGTCGTCAGACGACCTCAAATGTCCTCCGCGATTTCGCGCAAGGGTACTATGCGTGTTTGGACCACGAAACGTGGGGACAGACCGGGCCGCGTGCGGGGCTCGGGGAGGGGCTCGGAAAGCGGGACAGCCACTGCCGGCCGCGCCGAATCGCGGCAGTGAGATCCGGGAGGTGCAGTCATGCGGCGATCGATCTTCATCTTCGGCCTCATCTTCATCGCGCTCACGCTGGTTGTCACCCCGGCGGCTCGCACGGCCCCCAGCTTCACGCAGCTCGACGTTACCCTGAAGGGGGTCAGCATCTCGGGCACCGTGGCGTCCGCGATCAACAAGTCCGGCGCGATCGTAGGATACTACACGACCGGCGGAGTCGACCACGGCTTCCTGTATTCGGGAAGCGGCTACACGGACGTCTTCTACCCGGGCTCCGGCCTCACCGAGGCCCTCGGCATCAACGACAACGGCGTGGTCGTCGGATTCTATATGGACGGCCCGAGCGTAACACAACCCAACTTTCACGGGTTCACCTGGAGCGCCACCGGCGGGTACAAGTCGGTGGATGTGAGCGGCGCCACCAGCGGCACGTTTGTGCAGGCGATCAATAACAATGGTGTGCTCGCCGGATACTTCTCGGATAGCGCCGGATCCCACGGCTTTACGATGAACGGGAGCACCGTGACCAAGCTCGACGCCCCCCTGACCACCGGCACCCCGTACTTCACGCAGGCGTGGGGCATCAACACCGGCGGGAGCGTCTCGGGGAACTACGCGGACGCCAACGGCATGATGCACGGGTTCCTCTACTCGGGGGGCAAGTACACCTCGTTCGACGCCCCGACGACGGTGGGAACTCCGGCCCCCGGCGGCACCTACACGGTGGGGCGCGGGCTGAACACGAACTGCGTGGTCGTCGGAGCGTACGCGGACACGACTGGGAACGCCAACGGGCTCGTGCGTCAGGGAACCAGCTACAGCGTGGACGACGACCCGTCCGGCGCGGCCTCCGAGACCGACGGCATCAACGACAGCGGCCAGGTCGTCGGCCTGTTCACGGATGCCCTCGGGAACGGGCACGGCTTCCTGAGCAGCGTGTCCGTCGGCACGACCAGCTTCTGCACAGCGACGACGGACCCCAAGAAGAAGCACCACCACGACCGCGATCACGACAAGGATCATCACGACAACGACCGCGACCGCCACGACAACGACCGGCACCACGACGGCGATGACGGAGACGGCAACTAGCGGGGCGCACCCCTAACCGGGGCGACCCGCGCGCGAAGCAGGCGCAGTCACAAACCAACGCCCGCGCAGACAGACCGAACCACACGCAGGACAGGGCCTCGTGCCCTGTCCTGCGGCTTTGTGGCCTCCCCGCCCGTCCTCGGGAATGACCCCTCGAGGGGCCGTCGCCTGAGCGTGCAGCAGGAAGGATCACCGCCTGCGGCGTAACTTGGCGTCTCGCCGGCCCGGCCGGCGCGGCCCCGAGCCGGTCAACCCCGAAGGGAGATCAGACGCGGTGAACCCCAGCCTCCCCAGCCATACCCGCGCGCTCGTCGTCGGCGGCGGCATCGTCGGCGCGAGCGTCGCGTACCACCTGACGAAGCTCGGCTGGCGGGACGTGGTCCTGCTCGAGCAGGGGGAACTGGCCGGAGGCACGACCTGGCACGCCGCCGGCCTGGTCGGCCGGCTCCGCACCAGCAGCGCCATGGCCCGCATCGCCGACGCGAGCGCCCGACTCTACGCGGCGCTCGAGGAAGAGACCGGATACCCCACCGGGTGGCGCCGGGTCGGGTCGCTCATGCTCGCCCAGACCGAGGCGCGGATGATTCAGTACCGGCGGGCGGCCGGATTGGCGGAGTACTTCGGGATCGAAACCCAGCTGATCGACCCGCGAGACGCGAAGGCCCGGTGGCCGCTCATCCGCCACGAGGATCTGGTGGGCGCCGTGTGGATTCCGGACGACGGCGTCGTCCATCCCGCGAAGACCGCGGTCGCGCTGGCCCGAGGCGCGGCACGGCGCGGCGCCATCATCCGCGCGCGCGTCCGCGTCACCGACGTGCTTCGACGGAATGGCCGCGCCGCCGGCGTGAGGACCTCGGAAGGCGACGTGGGGGCGGAGATCGTCGTCCTGTGCGCCGGCATGTGGACGCGGCAGCTGGGCCTGCGGTGCGGGGTGAACGTCCCCCTCTACCCCGTCGAGCATCACTACGCCCTGTCAAACCCGATCGAGGGGGTGTCCGGCGACCTGCCCTGCGCCCGCGATCCCGACTCGACGATCTACTTCCGCGGTGAGGGGACCCAGATCGTCGTCGGGGCGTTCCAGGCGTACGCCAAGCCGTGGATGGTCGACCGCGTGCCCGATGACTTCAGCTTCAGCCTGCTCGAAGACGACTGGGCGTTGTTCTCCGAGCCGGTCCGGCAGGCGATCCGCCGCATCCCGGCCCTGGAGGAAGCCGGCTTCGCGCGGTTCGTCAACGGGCCGGAAAGTTTCACCCCCGACAACGCCTTCATTCTCGGGGAATCGGCCGAGATGGACGGCCTGTACGTGGCCGCCGGGTTCAACTCCGTGGGCATCGCCAGCGCCGGCGGTGCAGGCGAGGTCCTGGCCCAGTGGATCATCGCCGGTGAACCGCCGATGGACTTGTGGTCGGTGGACATTCGCCGCTTCGTGCCCGCCCAGAACACCCGCGCGTTCCTGCGCGACCGTGTGTCCGAGACGCTGGGCCTGCACTACCGGCTCGCCTGGCCCAACTACGAGATGGAATCGGGCCGCGGACTCCGGACGAGCCCCCTCCACGACCGGCTGAAAAGCCGCGGGGCGTGCTTCGGCAGCAAGCTGGGGTTCGAGCGTCCCCTCTGGTTTGCCCGTCCCGGGATGCGGCCGGTGATGGAGTACTCCTTCGGCCGCCAGAACTGGTTCGACTGCCACGCCGCCGAGCACCGCGCGGCCCGGGAGCACGTCGCCGTCTTCGACCAGACGTCCTTCGCCAAGTATCTGCTCACCGGCCGGGACGCGGTCCGCGTGCTGCAGCGGCTCTGCGGAAACGACATGGACGTACCCGCGGGACGGCTCGTCTACTCAGGAATGTTTAACGAGCGGGGCACCTTCGAAAGCGACCTCACCGCGGTGCGCCTCGCGGAGGATATCTACTATCTCATCAGCTCCACGGCGCAGGCGGTACGCGATGACGACTGGATCCGCTCGCACATCCACGACGACGAGCGCGCGCACCTGGTCGACGTGACCTCCGGCTTTGGGGTCCTCGGCGTGATGGGGCCCCGCGCGCGCGCGCTCCTGTCCCGGCTGACGGATGCCTCCCTGTCAAGCGACGCGTTCCCGTTCCGCGCCGCGCGGCGCATCGCGATCGGCCAGTACTCTGCCCTGGCCCTCCGCATCACGTACGTCGGCGAACTCGGGTGGGAACTGCACGTCGAGACGGACCAGCTGCCCGGCGTGTACGACGCGCTCATGGACGCGGGCGAGTCCCTCGGCGTCGCGAACGCCGGGACGTACGCCATCAATTCACTCCGGCTGGAAAAGGGGTATCGCGCCTGGGGTGGGGACATCACCCCGGACGACACCCCGCTCGAGGCGGGATTGGGCTTCGCCGTCGACTTCGACAAGCCGGTGCCGTTCATCGGCCGAGACGCGCTGCTGCGGCAGCGGGCGGAGGGCGTGCGCAAACGGATGCTCTCCTTCGTGCTCGACGACCCCGACCCGGTGCTCTGGGGAGGCGAACGCATCTTCCGCAACGGCACCTGCGTCGGGTACACGACCTCAGGGGCGTACGGCCACACCGTCGGCGGGGCGGTCGCGCTCGGATACGTCCGATCCGGCGAACCGATCACCCGCGGGTTCATCGCGGGCGGGACCTACGCCATCGACCTCGCCGGCGCGCGCATTCCCGCCCGCGCCTCCGCGGCGCCCCCGTACGATCCGAGGAACGAGCGGATCCTGGTCTAATCAGGGACCGGGGAACCGTCGATCGCCGGGCGGGGTCCTAGGACGGCCGCGCGGAGGGCACGGGGGTGAAGATCCCGATCGAAACCGGGTTCCATTGGGGCATGCTCAGCGACTACGACCGGAACGCCGCCTACCGAGCGGCGATCAAAGCCACCGTACGAGGTTTGGTGGTCTACGATCTCGGGGCGGGCGTCGGGCCGATGTCCTATTACGCGCTTCAGTCCGGGGCCCGGCGCGTGTACGGGTTTGAGATCGATCGCCAGACGTTTCCCTACCTGCGCCGGCTGACCCGCACGTTCCCCCAATTCATTCCGCGTCGGACCAACATCCTGCGGTGCCGCCTTCCGAGGGACACCCCGCAGGTAGTGGTGTGCGAAATGTGGTCCACCTGGCTGAGCGGCTGGCCGATGGTGCAGGCCCTCAACCGCGTCCTCCGCCGCGCCCCGGCCGCCCGCGTCATTCCGTCCCGGGGGCACCACGTCGCCCAGCTCGTCCAGGCACGCCATCGGAGCGGGTTTCCGATCCAGTTTCCGCCGGGTACGGAGGCGACGCTCTTCGGCGACCCCTTCGCCACGACCGACATGTCGCTCCCCGTCCTCGCGTGCGTGACGGATTTCCAGCGGCGGATTCCCCCCATCGACGCGGTGGTCGAGCTTGTCCCGTTGACGACCGGGACCGTCAACGCCATCCGCCTGTACAGCTACGAGGAGGTCTCTCCCGGCCGAATGCTTCCGCGGATCGGGACCCGCGGCGACGAGCTACTCCGGTGGATCACCCCGATGCGGGTGCACCAGGGACGCCGGGTCCAGGTTCGGATCCGGCACAGGTGGGACGCCGGCCTCCAGGTGACGCTCGCCGACGGCTAGTTGCGCCCTGGCCGAAGGGCAGGCATAAAGGCCGCGGCCAGGATCAAGAGCGCGCCCACCGCGACGGGAAGGAACGAGGCCGCGGGCACGTGGCTGAGATCCCAGGCGGCGCCCCCGAGCAAGGGGATGGCAAACGAGCACGCGTAGCCGATCGTAAACATCCCCGCCGACAGGCGGTGCACGTCTCCTCGGGTGGCGAGCAACGGAGGAAGGGCGAGGATCAGGACCAGCGCGAAGGCGAGGCAGAACCCGAGGAGCCCGGCCCCCAGCACCACCCCCCACCCCCGCTGCGACAAGAACACCGCGAGGCCGCCCAGGGTCGCCGCCCCGATCAAGAGGAAAGGCTGGCGGCGACCCACGATCTTTGAGGCGAAGAGCCCGGCGATGAGCGAGACGGGCAGCTGACCGGCGTTCAACATCGTCAGGCTCGCGCCGATGAGCTGCGGCCGGCCGCTGGCGCGCAGAAAATCGGGGATGAAGGCGTTGCTCCCGAAGTAGGCCGCGCCGGCGCCGCCCAACAAGAGGCCCAGCTGCCAAGTCTGCGCCCCGTTCCAGTCCGGCCACCACAGCGTGCGGGAACTCGCCGCCACGTCCGGCATCAGGCGGGTCAGCCAGACCATCAGCAGCGACGTGGCGAGTACGAACCCGCCCCAGACGACGAAGCTCAGCTCCCAGCTCCCGCGGACGAGAGGCAACACCACCGGCAGCGTGAGCGAGGCGCTGAGGGTTTCACCCACGAGGACCCCGTTGACGTAGATACCCGTGGCGATCACGACCCAGGCGGGGAACCACGCCTGGACAAGCGTGGGGATCGCCGGCTGCGCGACCGCGATGCCGACGCCCATGAGAAACGTCATGATGAACAGCAGCGCCGTCGACGCGGCGGCCCCCCTGAGTCCCGACGCGACCGCGACGACCAAGATTCCCATGATGAGCGCGCGGCGGGCGCCCAGCCGGGCGATCAGCAGCGAGCCGGGGACGGCGGCGGCGGCGAACAGCACCACCGGGAGCCCCGTGAGCACCGCGATGCCGGTCTCGTTCAGGCCGAGGTCGCGGTGGATGAGCGGCAGGACCGGCGGAACGGCAAGCATCGTGACCCGCAGGTCGATCCCGGCGAGCCAAAGGAGCCCAACGCCAACCCAAAGGATCCCGGCCGCCCCGGCGCTATCGCCGCCGGCCCGTAAGCCCCGTCCCGAGGTGCCCACCGCCGCCCTCCCGAAGCCTGTGCATCAACCCCTTGGCCGCGCCGCGAACCGGTCTACGCGTTCGTGTGGACCCTCCACAGGTGGGTCACCTGATCTTCTCCCCGCACCGCCAGCCCGCTCGCCGCCAGGACGTCACCGCGGTTTTCGCCCGGCGGGAGAATGATATTCGGGTACTGGAAGAACCGGGACGGCCAGGGATCCCGGGTCCAACGGACGAGGGCGTTCCACCGCCGCTCGTCGGCACTGCCGTAGAGTACCGACTGCGGGCCGGCGTTGACCGGGCTCGGCTCCACGGCCGTGGAGAAGAACAGGGCGCGGTTCACCGCGCACCCCCAAAAGCTGGACCCGGCCACCGGGCACAGGCGCTCCAGGTGCCCGTCGCGGGCGAGCCGGTAGATGTGGTTCTCCTCCGACGGCGTATCGGTCGCGAAGTACACCGCGTCCGCACGGGGGACCAGCGTGACGGCCCTGGTCTGCTGACCCCCTGCCAGCACCGTCTCCACCGATGCCCAGTCGGGCGACACGCGGAGGATCTGGCACTCGCTCCCTTCGTCTCCGGTCAGCACCCAGAGGCACCCCGCATGCGCGTCGTAGGTGACGCCGTGGACGTGACGGATCGTCCGCGGGGGAAACGTGTACACGATCTGCCAGGAAGCCCCGCCATCGGTCGAGCCGTAGACGTGCACGGCATCCCGCTCCGCGTTGTCAAAGTACTCGCCCCAAAACAGGTGGCCGGCCGGGGTCGCCGCGAGGGCGAGAGGTCGGGTCCCGCGTGGGACCTTGCACGATGGGAGAAAACGGAGAGCGCCCGGCGTCAACACGCCGATGACCCCCGGAAACACCGCGGCCAGTCGCCCATCCGGCAGCCCGGCGAGGGCATGATACCCATCGCGCACGAGGCGGGCCGTCAATCGGTGGGCCGCGGTCAGGCGGCGCCCGACGCCGGGATCCATCGACGCCACGCGGCGCCACCGCGTCCGATCCTGATCCCAGCGCAGCAGGGTGTACCCGCGCCCCGCGTACAGGGCGCCTCCCACCCAGGCGAGCACGCGAAGTCCGGGGAAGCGCCCGACCGGCTCCAGACGGACGGTCACCGGATCCGCCCCGCTATTTCTGCACAAGACAGCCGCCGAGAACCAGCGCGTCCATTCGTGTCCGCAGGAAGCACTCGATGGCGTCCTGCGGCGAGCAGACGATGGGCTCGTTCTCGTTGAACGACGTGTTCAGGACGACCGGAACCCCGGTCAGATTTCCAAACTCGGCGATCAGGTTCCAGTAGAGGGAATTCGCGTCCCGGTCCACGGTCTGCAGGCGCCCCGTGCCATCGACGTGCGTCACCGCCGGGATGACGCCCCGCTTCGGGGGGAGCACGTGGTACACCTTGACCATGAACGGGTCGGGATAGGTCTGGTCAAAGTATTCGCCCACGGCCTCCAGCAAGATCGACGGGGCAAAGGGGCGGAAGCTCTCGCGGTGCTTGATTCTGGCGTTCAGGATGTCCTTCATGTCGGCCCGGCGCGGATCCGCGATGATGCTTCGGTTGCCCAGCGCCCGGGGCCCCCACTCCATGCGCCCCTGAAACCACCCCAGCACGTTGCCGTCCGCCACGATGCGGGCGGCCCGGCGCACCAGTTCGGCATCGTCGAGGGCCGTGTACGAGAGTCTGTGACCGTCGAGGATCCGCGTGATCTCGTCCGCGGTGAACCGCGGGCCCGTGTAGGCGTGCGTCATGACGAAGCGCCGAGGCCGGCCGAGCACGTGATGGTGGATGTAGTAACACACCCCCAGGGCGGTGCCGGCGTCGTTGGCCGCCGGCTGGATGTAGATATCCGTGAAGGCGGTCTCGGGGAGGATCTTGCCGTTGAACGCGCTATTGAGGGCCACCCCTCCGGCCATGCAGAGGGCCGGCTGCCCGGTCTGCCGTTCGAGGTGGCGCACGAGGGCGAGCTCGGCTTCCTCCAGCACGGCCTGCAGGGACGCGGCGACGTCCTGGTGTTTCGGCGTGATCTCCTCCCCGGGGCCCCGGGGCGGCCCAAACACGCGCAGAAACTTCTCCGAGTACATCGTGCCGATTTCGGGGGTCCCCTCGCTGAACGTCATTGACGCGCCGGAGGCCTGGTTGACGAGGTAGTCGATATCCAGGTCAAACGTTCCATCGCGCTGCACGCGGACGATCTTTCGAAACTCGTCGATGTACACGGGTCGCCCGTACGGGGCCAGGCCCATCACCTTGCCTTCGTCCCCATATTTCGGAAACCCGAGCCATTGCGACACCGCGGTATAGACGTATCCCAACGAGTGGGGGAAATTGATCTCCCCCAAAACGTCGATCCGCGTGTCGTCGCCGACCCCCCACATCGTGCTGACGAAGTCCCCCATGCCATCCACGGAGAGGATCGCCGCCGCCTTGAACGGGGAGACGAAAAAGGCGCTGGCCATGTGCGCGCGATGGTGCTCGACGTTGTGGAAGCGGGCCCTGAGGCGCCGTGGGTCAAGCCGGAGCGCCTCGCACAGCGCCGCTTTCGGCGAACCCAGCTGCACCGCGCTGGCCACGCGCTCGCGCAGGAGGCCCAGGGTCGGACGGTTCGCCAGGGCGAAGACGGCCTTCTTGGTCAGGTTGGCGCGGGGGTTGCGGGAGATCCCCACGTGGTCCAGGTCATAGGGGGTGATCCCCGCTTCTTCCAGGCAGTACGCGATGGCCATCGTGGGAAAGCCGGCCCAGTACTTCAGGCGACGGAACCGCTCTTCCTCCGCCGCGGCCACGAGCTCGCCGTCGAGGATCAGGCAGGCCGACGATCCGGCATGATAGGCGTTGATTCCGAGGATGTACGGCCCCGCCGTCACCGCTCCCGATTCAGACGCATGGCGTGCAGGGCCTCGGTGATTTGCGAAGAGACACGTTCCAGGCTACCGGGGGAAGGTGCTCCGCAGTGAATACCCCGACCGGTCAAGATGCGCGCACCAGCGCGCCCCGCGGAACCGGCCCCGCGACGTGACGCGTCCGTGCCGCGCCCTCGACGTGTTCACGCGCCGCACCGTTCAACACGAGACCCTGGTTTCGACGCCATCCCGCGGGTCTTCCTGCGTTGTACGGCGGGAGCGCGGACCCCGGAACGCCTCGGCCGTCCCGCGTGGGCGTCTCGGGGCGGCGCCGGCGTTCCGAGGGTCTCAACCCGATCGGAAGCGGGCACTTTAATGAACGTGACACCCGATCGCACGAGGAGGCCAACGCATGCGTCACGTCCCGCCCGGGAGAGCCGAGCGTCACGCCGCTCCTCGGGGGACGGACGGCCAGCCGTGACCCCACCCCGGATCTCCGCTGAACCTCTCGCCCCCGAGCCCGACGTCGCACCCGAAGGCGACTGGGACTCGTCCGCCGGCCCGTCGGCGCTTGCGGCGCGGGAGGATTCGCCTCCCTTGCACGCGGTAAAGCGGCGAGCGTACATCGCCGCCGCCCTCTTCGGGGTCCCCGGGCTGACGCTGTGGATCACCCAAGGACAGGAGAACGGCTTCATCCGCGCCGTTTCCCCGCTCCTGATCGTGTGCCTCGTGGCGTGGGCCTGGGCCCTCTGGCGGAGACGGCTCACAATCCGAGCGTTCGAGCGGCAGTTCTTCGCGGCCGTGGCCGTGTTTGTGCTTGGGGACGTCGGCTACACGCTGTGGGCCTCCAAGAGTTTGGCCATTGCGCACGAGGAGTTGATGGCATCGGGGTACCGGTTTGTGACGATCCTGCTCGTGCTCGCCTTCCTGTTCCTCGATACGCGCGAGGGTCTGTGGGTCTCGGCGGGCCTGATCGGCATCGTCGTGGCGATGGGTCTCGGCCGGCTCATTCCCGATGTCGCCGCCGGGCGCAGCCTCCCCGAGCTGGTGCTGTTCCTGGGTTCGACGTCGTACTTCGGCGTGATCACCGCGATGCTGTACGCGCTCGCGTTCACGAAGCAGCAGCTGACCAGCGCGGAACGGGTCGCCTCGTTGGCCTTCGTGGACGACCTCACCCGGGTGGCGAACCGGAGGAAGCTCTACGATGATCTGCGGACGGAGATCAACCGGTCCAAGCGGCACAATCGCCCCCTGGCCTTGATCCAGTTCGACCTGGACCGGTTCAAGAACCTGAACGACACGTTCGGGCACGAAATGGGGGACCGGGTCTTGGTGGAAGCGGCGAAGCGGGCACAGGCGGAGCTGCGCGCGAGCGACCGCATGGGCCGCTGGGGCGGCGAGGAGTTTCTCGTCCTCGCGCCTGAGACCGACCTCGATCAGGCCGCCGCCCTGGCGGAGCGGTTGAGGCTCGCCTTCGCCTCAACGCGATTCGGCGACGCGGGGGTGGTCACGGCAAGTTTCGGGGTCGCGGCCTGCGGGGAAGGCGAGGTCCCCGAGTCGCTGGTCAAACAGACGGACGAGGCCCTCTACCGGGCCAAGGCGAGAGGCCGCAACCGGGTGGAGTGCGCGATCCTGCCCTCGCGCGCGCGGCGAGCTGCTCGATGAGGCCTTCGGGCGATCCCGGCTCCCTCTGGCATGGATCGGGACTTCGATCACAACATCCGAGTGGTCATCGTAGCGGGCGACGAGTTCGGCGCTGTATTTCTTGCGGAACTGCCCCATCGTCCGCTGCACCGTACGTTGGGCCCGTCGGGGCAGCCCTTTAGCCTTCAGGGCTTGGCGGCCGGCCTTCAGGGTGATCAACGGATCGACGAGCACGTTCCGGCACCACTGCGTGCGTGATCCGTGCAGGGGCAGGAGCCATATCGTCCGTCCCTGGAGCACGAACCACACGGGAAGCCGCGCCTCTCGGCCGGTGCGGCGGCCCTTTACCGTGATGGAGATTTCCTCGCGATCTCGAAGCGCGTTCAGGAAGTCCGTCGGTGCCACCGTGGCCGACCTCTGCGCGGGAATCGCCCTCGTTGGCCTGCCGGTTCAGCGACGCGGTCCCATCGTTCCCCGTTCCAGTTTCGTGCGCGCATCCCTTCTCGATTGAGCGCCGATTGCGGTATGAAGGAGGCACTTAACGCGCGCTTGGACTCGGGCGACTGCGGTTAGCCAACCGGTGCGGCCGACACCTGGACCTGACAGAGGTAGGCCCGGTGGGGGACCGAGCCGCTCACCGGATCAATCGCGGCGTTGCCGATGGCGAGGTTGAAGTTGGCCCCGTCAGGCGTGAACGGGTTGTATCCGGGCGCGCCGAGCTCGGGACACGCCTCCCACCAACCGTGATGCCCGCAGACGACCCGCGGGTCCAGACTGTCGTTCAGGCGGGCGCGCGCCCGGAATCCCCCGTCCGGCGTTTCGACGCTCACCCAATCTCCCGCACGAATCCCTCGTTCGAGGGCCGTGCCGGGGTGCATCTCGATCTCCGGATGCAGTGAACGCTTCCGCAGGCTCGGGATCCCGCGGTGCTGGCTCTCGCAAAACTGGGTGTCCTTGGCGCACGTGAGGATGAGTGGAAATCGTTCGGCCTGCTGTGGCCGGGAGTGCGGTCCCACCAGCGGCTCCTCGTACTCAGGGATTGGCGGGTACCCCTGCCGCGCGAACTGTTCGGAATGAATCTCAATCTTGCGCGATGGCGTGGCGAACCCCCTGGGGACGCCTTGCTGCTGCTCGGCGAACTTCCGGTACCGCGTCTCGAGCGGCACGCGCACGCCGCCGGGATTCTCGCGAAGCGCTTCCAGCGACACCCCCGAGGGACCGAGCTGGTGGCGATACGCGGCGTCCACATTGCCGTGCCAAAAGTGGGCGCCGAGCCCGAGCCTGCACGCCAGGTCGAAGACAATCTCGGTATCGGCGCGCGACTCTCCCCGCGGCGCGACGACCCGCCGCCGCAGTTGGACCAGTGACTGCGCCGCCGGGCTCACATCGAAACCGATCTTGAGCCCCTCGCGCTCGAAGGGGGTCGCGACCGGCAGCACGACGTCCGCCATCGCCGCCGTCGGGGTCATGAAGAGGTCGGCGTGAACGTAGAAGTCGAGCGCCGCCAGTGCCGCGCGTCCGCGCCGGACATCACCACGGGCGAGGAGCAGGTCGGCGCCAAAGCCGACCAGTCCGTGCACGCCGTACGGCTGGTGATCCAGGATAGCGCGGTACAGCTCGTCCGACGTCGCGTGCTGTATCTTGGCAGGACCCAGCGGCATCTGGCGCGCGCCGAGCGCGTTCGCCCGCTGCGCTGCCGGCAACAGCTCGTCGCCGGCGACACTCTCTGCCGGTACGGACGCGAAAACCACATTTCCGCCCGGCGCGTCGAAGCTGCCGGTCAGGGCGTAGAGGAGCGAGATGGACCGCGCGATCTGGGTGGCGTTGCTTTGCTGCTCGACACCGCTCCACGAGTAGTACGCTACCGGCCGCGCCTCCCACAGCAGCCGGGCGGCGCGCTCTACGTGCTCCCGTTCGACCCAGCAGGTGCGCTCAACCGCCTCACCGGAGTACCGCCCGCACACCTCGGCGTACCGGTCGAAGACCGGGCGGCAGGGGACGGCGCCGCACGACGTGCTGATCGCATAATCGCCGAACAGGGTCGGCTCGGCGCCGTCGCGGTCGTAGGCGCCACGGGCCGGATCGTAGATCAGCGGGCGCCGCGTTGATGCATCCCACGCGACGTACCGATCTGCGCTGCCTTCGGGCGAAAGATCGCGCTCGGTGAGGAGTCGTCCGGTGTCCGAGCGGACGAGCAGGGGCCCGTTGGTCCAGTCGCGCACGAAGGCGCGATCGTACCAGCCGCGCTCGATCATCACGTTCGCGATGCCGAGGGCGAGCGCGCCGTCGCTGCCCGGCCGTACGCGAAGCCAGACGTCGGCTTTGCTGGCGAGTCCCACCTTTTGGGGATCGACCACGATCAGTCGCGCGCCGCGCTGGAGCGCCGCCACGGTCGCCGTGGCGTGGTTGAGCCGGGCGAGGCTGGGATTGTACCCCCAGAAAACGATGCAACCGGCATTCTCGAGGTCGGGCATCATCCCTCCGGCCAGCATGCCCACCCCGAAGGCGTACGCCGTGGCGGGGCCTCGTCCCCACCCGCACAGCTCCATGGACATCAGGAGGTTCGGGCTGCCGAAGGCCCGCGTCAGCCGCTGCACCCAGTGAACCGAGTCCGCGATCGCTGAGGTCGACGGGGAGACCACGCTGAACGCAACGCTCTCCGGTCCGTGCTGCTCGGCGAGTTGCCGCAATCTGACGGCGGTCAAGGAGAGCGCTTCGTCCCAGCCGATCCGTTCCCAGCCCGGCGTCGCGTCGTGCTTCGGATGGGTCCGCTTCAGCGGGTACAGGAGCCGGTTCGGGTGGTAGACGAGTTCTGGCGCCGCCCGCCCCTTGGCGCAAAGCGCTTGGCCGGTGGGATGCGAGGGATCGGGCTCCAGCGCAACGAACCGCCCGTCCTCCACGACGGCGATGGACCCGCAGCGGGAAATGCACAGCGCGCAATACCCGGGGATCCGCTCGACGCCTCGGCCGTTCTCCGGCACTGCGAATCCTCCGCATCACCGACGTGTCTTCACGAGCCGCCGGCCTGACCGCGTCGGGAACAGCGCCTCAGGCAGGACGCCGGCGACTAACATTATACCCCCGCCGGGCCAACGCGGCACGACGGAAGCTCCTCCCGACATCAAAGGGCTCGATCGGTTTCCGAAACTCGGATGCGGCGGAGCGGATGATGGTCTGGGTGGTTCCGGAGCGTAGCGTTGGGCTGCCTTACGGGGCTTGCCGGCCTTCAACCAGATGACGTTGGGGTCACGTCCCGATCGGGGTCACCCGGTCCGCGGCGAGCCGCTCCGCCAGTTGGACGAGAGGCCCCGCCGCCGCGCTTTTTTGATCGACGACGACCAGCGGGGCGCCCGCTTTTTGAGCGCGGATGCAGTCCTCCGCGGCGGGAGGCACGATGCCGACGACCCCGCAGCCCAGCAGCGCCCCGATTTCGGTCATCTTCATCGCCGAGACGAGCGGGAGGCGGTTGACGATGACGGCACCGACCTGCCCGCCGCTCGCTCCCCAGGATTTGAGGAGGTCAAGCGCGACTTTGGCAGCGTGCACGCACACCGGTTCGCGCTCGACCACCAAGCCGACGAAGTGGGCCTGCTGGATCACCGCCTGAACCCAAGGGGAAGGATGACAGGGCAGGTCCACGATCGTGTAGTCCGCGATCCCCGACAGCGACTTGATCAGCGCCTCTGCCTGCGGGGCGTCGATCTCTTTGTACTCCTCCACCTTCTGGGGCCCGAACAGCAGCCGCAGGCCGAGGGCGGTTTTGGACAACCGGAGGCCGACCTCGCGGGGTCCGATGCGGTCGGGCGCCAGGTCCAGCAGCGTCCGCAGGGTCGAACCGGGTGTCTGATTCAGCTGGAGGGCGAACGTCCCGTAGTCCGACCTCAGCTCGATCGCCACGACGTCCTTGCCCTGCATCGCGAGCACCGACGCGACGTTCAGCGCCACGGTCGTCGTGCCGACCCCGCCTTTCGCCCCCATGAACGCGTACACTTTCCCCAGACGCTGCCGCGGCTGGGCGGGGTGCTTGGCCTGGGCGCGGTGCCGTTCGATCGCGTACCGGATAGCCCGCGACAGCGACGCCCCGTCCACCTTCCGCTTGATCAGATAATCCTGGGCCCCTTCCCGGACGGCCTGCACGGCGAGCGCTTCATCCTCCAGGCCGCTCAGCACCACGATGGGAACCCCGTTCGCCTGCTCGCGGACCTTCAGCACCGTCTCCAGGCCCTGGCTGTCCGGAAGCGTGAGATCGAGGAGGATGACGTCGATTCCGGGGTGGCCGAGGCGTGCGAGGGCGCCGGCGAGCCGATCCGCCAGCTCCACGTCGAACGGGGCGCCCGGCACCTCGGCGAGGGACTCCTGGAAGAGGCGGGCGTCTCCGAGGTTATCCTCCACCAGCAGGACCTTGATCCGGGCGGCCGCCATGGGGTCGCCTCGTCCGTCCACGGCTATCCCTCCGGCAGCTCGACGATGGTGAACCAGAATTGGTCGATCGCCTTCACGACCATGACGAACTCCTCCAGGTCCACGGGCTTCTTGATGTGGCAGTTCGCGTGCAGATTGTAGCTCCTCGCCACGTCTTGCTCCGCGTCGGAGTGGGTGAGCACCACCACCGGAATGCGCCGGAGGTCGGGGTCCGTCTTGATCTCCGCCAGGACCTCGTGGCCGTTCTTCTTCGGCACATTCAGGTCGAGCAGGATCAAATCCGGGCGCGGGGAATCGGCGTACTTTCGCTCGCGGTGCAGAAAGGCCAGGGCCTCCGCGCCGTCGCGCACCACGCTCAGGTGGTTGCTCACCTTGTCTTCCTTGAGGGCCTCCACCGTCAACCGCACGTCCGCGGGGTTGTCCTCGACCAGCAGGATCTCCAGGAGCCTTCCGCCGGCGTGGTTACGCACGATGCCGCATCTCCTCCACGGGGATGGTGAAATAGAAGGTGGACCCTTTTCCCGGCTGCGACTCCACCCAGATGCGGCCCCCGCGGCGCTCGATGATCTTCTTGCAGATGGCGAGGCCGACCCCGCTGCCCGGATACTCGCCCCGGCTGTGCAGGCGCTGAAAGATCTCGAAGATCCGGTCCGCGTGCCGCGGGTCGATGCCGATGCCGTTGTCGCGAACCGCAAACACCCAGCCCTCCGCGGTGTACTCGGCCGAGATGTGGATGCGGGGCGGCCGCGTGTCCCGAAACTTGATGGCGTTGCCGATCAAGTTCTGAAATACCTGGCTCAGTTGGGACGCGTCGGCCATCACCGTCGGCAACGGGTCGTGGACGATCGCGGCGCCGGCTTCCTCCGCCGCGACCTTCAGGTTGGCCAGGGTCCGCTTCACCACCGCCTCGCAGTCCGTGGGCTGCAGCTCCAGCCCCTTCGTGCCCACGCGCGAGTAGGTGAGCAGGTCGCTGATCAGCTCCTGCATGCGGGTGGCGCCGTCGACGGCGAACGTGATGAACTCGTCGGCGTCGGCGTCGAGTCTCCCCTTGTAGCGCCGGGCCAGCAGCTGCACATAGCTCGCGACCATGCGGAGCGGCTCCTGGAGGTCGTGCGAAGCCACGTAGGCGAACTGCTCGAGCTCGGCGTTGGACCGCTCCAGCTCCTCGGCCCGCCGGGCGAGGAGCTCCTCGGCCTGCTTCCGTTCTGAGATGTCGTGCACGAACGCGCTAAACGCGTGCATCTGTCCGATCCGGATCGGAGATATCGTCATCTCCACCGGGAACTCGTGGCCGTCGCGGTGCAGGGCGGTGATCTCGATCCGCCGGTTCAGCATGGCGCCCTCGCCCGTCTGGATAAAGCGCTGCAACCCGCGCCGGTACAAGTCCCGATACTGGGGAGGGATGATCATGGCCGCCATGGGACGGCCGATGGCGTCCTCCCGCGGCCAGCCGAAGGTGGCCTCGGCCTGCGCGTTCCACGCGGTGATCAGCCCGTCGGCGTCCATCGCGACGAACGCGTCGTAGGCGGTCTCGAGAATGAGCCGGGTGCGCTCCTCGCTGGCCTTCAACGCTTCGTGGGCCCGTTCTCGCTCTTCGGTGCGCGCGGCGAGCCGGGCGCGCATTTCCCCGAAGGCGGTGGCGAGATCGGTGACCTCGGCGATCGTGCTCCGCGGCTCCGAGCCCGGGTCCACCCCTTCCCCGAGCCTTCCCACTTCACCGGCCAGGGCCTCGAGCGGCCGTGCCAGGCCTCCCGCCGCGAGCACTCCAGACAGCGCGGCACCGCTCATCACCAAAATCAGCGCGCCAAACACCAGCTCGCGGCCGGCATCGGCGCCCTCGAGCGCGATCGCCTTTGGGCGTTCCACGACGACTCCCCACCCGAGGCGGGGGACCCGCGCAAAGCCGGCCAGCTCGTCACCCGCCTTCGTCGGATAGCTGAGCGCGCCCGGCCCGTCACTCGAGGCCAGCATGACCGCGACCGGAGGCACGTTGGATAGATCCGCTTTGGAGGCGACCAGCGACGCGTTCCGGTGCGCCACCACCTGCCCGTCGCGATCGACGAGGTACGCATCCCCGCCGATGCTGGACCCGGCGCGTGCCAGGAGCGCCGCGAGGCGCGAGGATTCCACCGTGGCCGTCACCAGCCCCGCGAAGCGGCCGTAGACATCGTGGAGCGGCGCCGCAAACACGAAGACGGGCCGATGAAGGAAGGGGGAAACGCGAATACCCAACGAAGGCCGATCGAAATGATGGACGGCCTCGTGGATCGAAAGCCCGGCGAGGTCTTCGGAGCGGCGGCCGTCGCCGCGCGCGACCAGGGCCCCGGAGGCATCATAGATCGCGAACAACACCACATCGGGGTAGTCGCGATCAACCTGACTGAGCAACGCCTGCTGCGCCCCGTGCGGAAGCTTCAAGAGCCCGGGGTACATGGCCAGGGCGTCCACCACGGCGCGGTGGCGTGCGATGTAGTCGGCGACATCCTGGGCGAGCGTGACGGCGAGCGTCTGTTGCAGCGCCAGCCCCTGCGCGACCGCCACGCGTTGCTCGCGGTTGGTGGCCAGTGCCACCGTGAAGATGAGGGGGGCGGCAGCAGCGGCCGCGAGTGCGAGCGCGAGGTGCATCCGGAGCGAGCGCGGCTTCAGGACGGGGAGGATCGACTCGACGATCGGCAGGAGTGCCAGGGCCGCGCCAAACCCGCCGTAGTACGCGATCTCGGCCCAGCTCAGCGAAGCGACCGACGTCGACAGCAAAAAGGCGAAAAACGCGCCCGCGATCAGCAGGTAGGCGATGCGGGTGGCGGCCTCGGATACCGACCGGCGGCACTGCACATAGACCTGCCCGAATCCGGTGACGAGGAACGCGGCCCCGTACCACGGGAGATTGGGGTGGGCTAGGTCGTACGGCGGGACGCCGCCGCGTGGGGGAAACGTCAGCAGGATGAACCCGATGAGCGCGGCGCTGCACCCCATCACCAGGCCGAAGAAGTCCCGGGTCCCCGCTCCCGATTCGGCCCCTGGGTGAAACAGCAGGGGAGCGAGGATCGTCCCTGCTCCCAAAATGGCGTAGGCCGCAGTCGTCGTCCAAATGCCGGCCGCGGCGGCGCCGTGAGCCAACGTGAGCAGTACCGCCCCGGCCAGTACGTGGGCGGCGGTCGTGACCCACCACGAAGGCGCGAGCACGGACGCGGTCAAGAGCCCGCTTCCGGCAACCAGGAACGCCACTCCCCACCACGCCAATCGGGGCACGAGGGCGGCGTAGGCCGGGGTCACGAACTGGTGTGGTACCGTCAGCATCATCGCGCCGATGAGGACGCAGAACATGCCGACGATCCACTGGAGTGTTAGTGTCCGCGCGGGTGGCATCGGTTCCTCTCATCATCCAGATGCACTGACGCGGCGTCCCCCGCCGGTCGAAAGCATGGTCGTCGAGAGCACAAGAGGGGCCAGTGCGGCGCGATGCCCCTGACCCCGCTCTCCGACCGGGAGATCCCGAGATCGTTGTCCTTCCATGAAACATGCCCACTTGTTGCCTACCGCAGACGCACGGCCCGGGCACCGCGCTCAGGCCCGGCGGGGCCGGCGGCACACGCGCGGCCGGGGGAGGCGGCCGGCACGATCGAAAGGAGGTGGCGGGCCCGCGCTGGTCGTAGGATGCCAGAAGATGATGACGTGGTCTCCCGCAGGGACGACCCGCCGGAGGCCGCACAACGAGGTGGACGGTGGGTCAGGCCGCGCAGCGACTCCGGGACCTCGGGATCAGTTTGCCGGATTTTGGCAAGGTGGGCTACTACGGCACGGAGTACGGGAAGATGAAGGCCCACCACCAGGTAGGCCGCCTCTTGTTTCTCAGCGGCCACGTGCCCGAACGAAACGGCGCCATTCTCTACCCAGGGCGACTCGGTGAAACCGTGACGGTCGAACAGGGGTACGAAGCGGCAAGGCTCGTGGGGATCAACTGCCTGGCGGGCATCGTGCACGCCATCGGTGATCTGGACCGTGTCGTGGGCATCGTCCGCACGCTGTGTTTCGTCGTCTGCACGCCCACATTCTACGATGTGCACAAAGTCTCAAGCGGGGCCACCGACCTGTTCGCCGACGTGCTCGGCGATCGAGGGATTGGCGGGCGCGCCACGATCGGCGTGATGAGCCTGGCGAAGAATCACTGCGTTGAGCTCTGGCTCACGGCCGAAGTGGAGTGACACGCCCGGGAGCGCCGAGACGGCGCCGCCGGGTGGAACGTCCGATGCTGGGCACGGTATGTACCGATGAAAAAGTCTGCGGAGGTGCTTGATGTCACCCGATGACAAAGTCGCGCACGTGACCACCGAGGAGATCGCGCGCCGGTACGACGCGGCGGTCACGCCCGCGGTTCGAAAGCTCACCGCGCTCAGCTTTGCGCGAGGAGAGGGTGTGTACGTGTACGACTTCGAAGGCCGACGATACCTCGATTTTGCCGCCGGCATCGCCACCAATGTCCTCGGCCACGCCCACCCGGCGATCCTCGAGGCCATTACGACGCAGGCCGACCGCCTGCTCCACGGAGCCATCCACATCGGCTATTATCTTCCGTACGTCGAAATGGCCGAGGCGCTGAAGCGGATTTCCCCGGGCAGGCTGCAGAAGGGCAAGGTCATGCTGGTGAACAGCGGAACCGAGGCGGTGGAGTCGGCGTTGAAGCTGGCCCGCGCGGTCACCGGCCGGCCGATGGTCCTCGCGTTCCTGGGGGGGTTCCACGGCCGGACGATGGGGAGCCTCGCCGCTACCGCGAGCAACGCGGCGTTTCGCCGAGGGCTGGTTGGGCTGTTGAACGGAGTCTTCCACGTCCCGTACCCGGTTCCCATTGGCGCGTTTTGGGGAGCGCTGCCCGCGGAAAACCGCGCGCAGGCGTGCATCGACTACATCGAGTACGTGCTGACGACCGCGGTCCCGCCTGAGGACTTGGCCGCCGTATTGGTCGAACCGATCCTCGGGGAGGGCGGGTACGTGGTGCCTCCGCAAGGGTTCCTGAAGCAACTGCGCGAGCTCTGCAGCCGGCGGGGGGCGCTGCTGATCGCCGACGAGGTTCAGACGGGATTTGGCCGGACGGGGCGCTGGTTTGCCGTGGAACATTCAAACGTGGAACCGGACATCCTCTGCGCGGCCAAGGCCGCCGGAGGGGGGCTCCCGCTGGGCGGCATCATCGCCGATGCGGAGTTGATGGACAAATGGCCCACGGGGGCGCACGGGAGCACATTTGGCGGCAATCCGCTGGCCTGCGCCGCGGGATTGGCCGCGATCGCGGTCATCGAGCGCGAGGGGCTGCTGGCTCAGGCCCGGGAGGTTGGGGCGCTGATCTTGCGTCGCCTGCGCGAAGCCGCGGCGGGCCTGCCAGCAATCGGGGATCTCCGGGGGTTCGGGCTGATGATCGGCGTCGAGCTCCGCGGCACGCCGGCCCGCCCCACCCCCACGCTGGTCAAGCGGGCCGTTGAGCTGGCCGCCTCCCAGGGGCTCTTGGTCATTCCGAGCGGACAGACGGTAATTCGCCTGTGCCCACCGCTGATTCTGACGAAGGAACAAGCGGAGGCGGGAGTCTCGATCCTGACCAATGCGATCAAGGAAGCGAGCGCGGCGCCCGCGTGAACGCGACGCGCGAACGCCGGTCCGCGGGGGAGCGGCTCTGGGCCCGCGCGCCGCGGGGACGTCCGGACCGGTCACACGAGACCACGTGACGCTGGGCGCGCGCGCATCGAGACGCCGTCGTTGTGGCTGAGCTCGACCCCCGCCGCCCTCCGGCGGCCTTTCGGGCACTCCGGACCCGCGCTAACCCCTTCGATCACTGAGGTTCCCACACGGTGAACCTGCAGTCTACCGCGGAGCTCAACAATAAGACGAAGATCCCGCTCCTCGGCTTGGGGGTGTGGCAAATCGCGAACGGGAAGCCCACCGCAGACGCCGTCTCGTGGGCCCTCCACCTGGGCTACCGCCACATCGACACCGCCAAGATCTACCGGAATGAAGAAGGGGTCGGCGAGGGGGCGCGGGAGAGCGGGGTTCCCCGGGAAGAGGTGTGGGTCACGACGAAGTTGTGGCCGTCCGATCAGCTCAACGCGCGCGGGGCGCTGCAAGGCAGCCTCGCCAGGCTGAAGCTTGACTACGTCGATCTGTATCTTGTGCACTGGCCGACCCCCGGTCTCGTGACCCGGACCTGGAAGGCGATGGAGGCGCTGTACGAAGACGGCAGGTGCAAGTCGATCGGGGTGAGCAACCATTCCATCCCGCAACTGTCCGCGATACTGCGGATGGCGAAGGTTCGTCCGGCGGTGAACCAGGTTAAGTGTTCGCCCTTCGGATTCAACCAGCGGCTGCTCGATTACTGCAATCAGCACGGCATCGTCGTTGAAGCCTACAGCCCTCTCACGCGGGGGAGAGATTTGCAGAACGAGACGCTTGGGCTCATCGGCCAAACCTACCACAAGTCCCCGGCACAGATCCTGATCAGATGGGCGCTGCAAAAGGGCGTGGTCGTCTTGCCCAAATCGAAGCAGAAAGACCACCTCAGAGAAAACGCCGACGTCTTTGATTTTGCGATCACCCCCCAGGACATGTACCGGCTGGATCAACTGGGGACTTCATCATAGGCGCGGCCCAGACCGGGATGCTTGGCCCCATTCGCGCGGACAACGCAGCACGCGCGAAGACCTTCCACCGGCGCGGCCGCACCCTCGAAGCGGCCCTACGGGCGTCCCGGCTGGTGTGACCGTGGAACCGCCCAGCCCGCTGTCGGAATCTGCGCGAGTGCAGGGTGAGCTTTGGGGCACGCGGGCGAGGGACTGGGCCGAGGTGCAGGAAGGCATGGCGCGACCGCTGTTTGGGTCCGTGCTGCGGAGGGCGGAAATGGGCAGCGGGGCACGTGTCCTTGACGTGGGGTGTGGCGCCGGACTTTTCTGCGTCCTGGCGGCGGCGCGAGGGGCGCTCGTCGCCGGCATCGACGCGAGCGCGGCGTTCATCGCCATCGCCAAAGCGCGCGTTCCTCGGGGTGATTTCCGCCTGGGGGAGATGGAAGTCCTCCCCTACACGGACAAGACGTTTGACGTTGTGACGAGTTTCAACTCGCTGCAGTTCGCGGCCGCGCCGGTGAAGGCACTCAGGGAAGCGTGGCGGGTGGCGAAGCCCGGAGCCGCGGTCGTGTCGGCGATCTGGGATAAGCCCGAGCTGAGCGAGGCTACGGTCCTGTTGACGGCGCTGCGGCCGCTGCTTCCCGCTCCTCCGCCGGGAGCCCCGGGCCCATTCGCGCTCTCGCAGGACGGAACCCTCGAGGCGCTTTTCGATCAGGCTGGGCTGACCCTCAGGAGCGTCGAAGAAATCAAGTGCCCGTTTGAATACCCCGACCTGGAGACCGCGCTCAGGGGATTTCTTTCCTCGGGACCGGCGGTCAAGGCCATCCAGACTTCAGGAGAAGCTCGGGTCCGGGAGGTGCTCACGACCGCCATCGCGTCGTTCAGACTATCGTCCGGCGGTTACCGGCTGGACAACAGCTTCCGGATTCTCTTCTCGACCGCGTAGACGGTTCTTGGGTCCCTGCACGAGCCTTGCCAGGGGCTCATCTCCCGCTGCTGATGGTCAAGGGACCTCCCTGGCAACTTCCACCATCGCGTCGAAGGCGGCCTGGCCCGCGGAGAAGCCGAACGTATCGACCGCTCCGTCGGGAATCGAGGCAGCCCCGGAGGTGAGGCGGTTCAACCCCGCCCAGCCGTCACGCATCCAGGCGGTCCCCGCGGGGATCTTGTCGGTGACGTGCGCGCGCGCCCGGAATGCGCCGCGATCGTTGAAGATTCGGATCGGCGCTCCCTCTTCCAGACCCCGCGCCGCCGCATCGGCCAGTGAAATCCACAGCTGTGGTTCCGGGTCGATCCGTGCGAGGGTGGGAAGCGCCTGACCGTGGTCGTAAAAGCCGTGAAACTGCGTCAGCGTCCGCCCCTGCCGGAAGCTCAGTGGGTACCGCTGCGACGTGGGGAGCGGCTCGTAGACCGGCAAGGCCGGAAGCCCCAGGGTCTTCGCCCGCTCCGAGTAAAACTCGACCTTGCGCGATGGCGTCGGGAAAACACGGTCGGGGTGCGCCACGTGGGAAATACGCAGGGCCCGCGACCCGCCCTCGGCCCGCAGCGCGGCCACCGTCGCGTGACCGGTGGCGGGGTGATCGAGGATGGCGTCGATCGGCCCTTCGTCCGAGTCCCAGGGAAAGAACTCCGCAAGGTCCAACCGGGCTGCCAGTTCCCGGAGCATCCACGTGAGCGAGCGCGTCTCCCCGGGCGGTTCGAGGACCTTCGGCATGAGGTAGAGGTGGGTATTGGTGCTCTTGCAGCCGAGCTCCTCCAGCCATGCCGTCGCGGGAAGGATCACGTCGGCGAACCGCGTGGCCGTCTCGTTCTTGAAGAGATCGTGCGTGACGATGAGGTCGGTTTGCGCGAGCCCCTGCGCCACGCGCTCGACGTCGGCGAAGGAGGAGAGCAAGTCGGTTCCAAGGAGGAAGAGAACCCGCACGCGGCGATCGAGCAGGGCCTCGGTGATGCGGGGCATTTGGTTCGGGATGTAACGTCCAGCAGGGCGACGGCCGGTGGCGGCGATGTCCGTTAACGCCTGGCCGTGGCTCGCCCCACCGTGGCGCGGGCCGAACCCTCCCCCCGGAATGCCGAGGTCTCCCGTGAGTGCCGGGAGGCACGTGACGGCCCGGGCCCCCTGCCAGCCGTTCGCGCCCTTGTGCATCGAGCTTCCCCCGAGGAGGATCATGGCAGGATGCGTCGCGGCGTACTGCCGGGCGAGCGCCACGATCCGTTCGGCCGGCAGCCCGGTCTCGCGTGCCGCCCATTCCGGAGGGTACTTGCTGACGTGCTCCGCCAGGCGGTCGAAGCCGACCGTGTACGCGTCGACAAACTTCGGGTCGTGGAGTCCCTCGGCCACGATGACGTGCATCACGGCGAGGGCGAGGGCCGCGTCGGTGCCGGGCCGGATGATGAAAACCTCGTCGGCGTGGGCGGCCGCCTCGGTGCGGCGAACATCGATCACGCCGACCCAGGCGCCGCGTCGCTTTGCCGCGGCGAGGTGGCGCCCCGTGTTCGGCTGGCTGGCTAGGTTCGCCCCCCAGAGAAGGATCAGGTTTGCGTGCGCGCCCATGTCCTCTTTGGTGTTCGTTTCGATGGGGCCGGTGAGCCCAATCCCGAAGCCTCCCAGGCCCCAGCAGATCATGGCGGGGTGCCACCACTGACCGCCATAGAAATTGGCAAAACGCCGCAAGAGCTGGGAAGCGACCCGCGTCCCGTAGTTGTTGGCGAAATGGCCATGCCCTTGCCAAAATCCCACGGACTCCCGCCCGGCCGACCGCATTCGGTCCACAACGAGCTCGAGTGTTTCGTCCCAGCTGGCACGCCGCCAGGGGCCATCGGCCTTCCGGTCGCGGATCATCGGGAACAGCAACCGCTTCGGGTTCCCAATGATCTCCCTCGATGCCTGTCCGCGGATGCAGAGGAAACCCTGGCTGTCCGGGTTGTCGGGATCGCCCCCGACCCCGATGAGCTGCCCGTCCTCCACCTCGACCAGCATCCCGCAGAGCGTGGGATGGCAGTTCATGGGACACATCGTACGGACCGTGCGGCGCGTGGACGCCATGGGTTCATCCTCCTCGAGCTCGTCCCCAACCCACGCGCGTCGTTGCGGCGTGGGCGGGGCGCGGAGACCCGCAAAATCCGAAATGGGTCGCCGCGTCTCGGGCGCGGCAGTTCTCGTCGTGCCGTTGGCGAGGGCCGCGTTCTTCCTCTTCGAGAGGTGGTCAACCCTCGACCCGGCGCTTCACCTCTCCCAACAGGCATTCATCGACATAGAGGGTGATCGAGATGGGAACGCTTTGAGACGCGAACAGCGCGTGGTCGAGATCCCTGATCGTGTTTACTCGCGAATGGGGCCCCGCCCCCACCCGGATCAGCCAGGCCACCTCCTCCTCCGTCTGAAACTCGATCGACGCGGGTTCAAATAATCCAGCCGCTCTGGGACCCCACGGATGAAGGCTGCCGCCCTGCGCTGTAGCCTTGAAGAATCGCTTCAGCATGACCGCGTGAGAGAAGATGACCCGTCTCCTTCCTGGTTTCGATGGGGCGCCCACCGATCCTCTGGCGGATGACCTTGCACCCCAAGAAGTGCCCCGGCCCGGACGCCGCCCGGCCGGATGTAGCCGGGCGGCGACTTCCGACCCCACGGCAAGCCGAAGCCCTCGCAACCCTGCTGGGGCCCTGCTCGTGTGGGCGCACCGGAGGCGGGCTATCGCGCGAGTGAGGACCGATCCAGGAGGCCACCGGGGGACGTCGTCCGGGCTCTGGCCGCCCGCTGACTACCTCCCGGCACGACCGCGGTGCAGTCCGGCTGCGACGTTTTTCTCTCGCCTGCCCAAACGCCGCGCCAGGACTCAGCCTTTGCGCAAAACCCCTTCACCGCGTACGCGGCCAGACTGCCCGCGGATGCCGTCCCCAGCGTGGCCAACGTTGCCACGGCTAGACATGGGAGACACATTCGTTTTTCCTCCTGCGGCTCATCTTCGTCGAGGATCGCGTGCTCCGATCTTTCCGGCGACGGCATGCGGACGCTTCAATTGCATGAAACAAACCCTGGCCCGCTCACCCGCCCTGCCCTGCTCCCCCGCGTGGCAGACAGCCCCGGGGGGGTCGAGAGCAGCTCACCGCCACCGGAGTCCAAGGAATATCACGATGCCCCGGCATACTCGTCGTGACGGCGCACCCAGGCCTGCGGATGAGGCTTCTGTCCGGCCTCGTCGCGCCCTTTGGGGACGAGGTCAAGAAATTGGTAGGGGAGCATCAGCATATCGAGGCCCCGCCCGTAGGTTGAATAGGTGTGGAAGACCTTCCCGCTTGGGTCCTTAGAGAAAACGCTGGCGCCTGGCATTTCCGTATCCCAGATCGGCTGCACGGTGTAGTTGTAATAGCCTTCTCCCTTCGCGACCTGGTCCGGCGTGAACGACGCCGAGTAATCCTGGTTAAAGTCGTTGGCCGAAGACGACACCCACTTAAAGCTCCACCCCATGCGCCGCTTGTACGCTTCCAGCTTCGCGAGCGGCGCACGCGAAACGGCGACGAACGTCACATCGCGTTGGTTCAAGTGGACAATACTGCCATCGAAACTATCGGCAAACAACGAGCAGCTCGGGCACCCCGCCTCCCAGTCCGGGCCGAACATGAAGTAGTACACGACCAGCTGGCTTCTCCCCGCGAAGAGGTCGGAGAGGGTCTCCTTGCCGTCCCGTCCGTCAAAGACGTAGTTCTTGTCCACCCGTTCCCACGGGAGCTCACGTCGCTGCTGGCTCAGCTGATCCCGCAACCGGGTGAGTTCTTTTTCTTTCATTAAGAACTGCCGCCGCGCGTCGATCCACTGATCGTGCGAAACAACCTTGTGATTCTCCATGCTGGCACCCTCCCTGCCCTGTCTGATTTGGTTCTCACCCAGACGACGAACGATCCGCCCCAAAATCGACCGGCCCCGGCACCCCCCTCGTCCGCAGCGGGTGCACCAACCTTCTCAACCGAATGATGCGTTCTGCGGCGGCGATCCGAATGAAGATCATCTCAAACCGGAACAGGGTGAGCACCGGCGGCGTGAGCGACGACTGCGCGGGGCGGGGCGCCATCTTCGGCGACGTGGGCATCCTCGCCCTCTTGGCATTGGCGCTGTTCGCACTTCACATGCTCACGAACGGCCAGTACGGATTCCACCGCGACGAACTGGAAACACTCGATGACGCGCGCTTCCCGGCCTGGGGCTATGTCCAGTATCCGCCCGTCGCACCGATGGTCGCTCGCCTCGCGCTTGCGCTGTTCGGCCCGTCGCTGGTCGGCCTGCGCCTGTTCGCCGCCCTCGCGCAGAGCGTTGTCGTCGTGCTGGCGGGTCTGATGGCCCGCTCACTGGGGGGCTCACGGTGGGCTCAAGCCGTGACGGCTGTCGCCGTCGCCATCGGGCCCGCCCCGCTGATCGAGGGGGCGCTGTTCCAATACACCTCATTGGACTACGTGTGGTGGGTGGTGATCGCGTTTCTCGTCATCCGGCTACTCAACACCGACGATGCTCGTTGGTGGATAGGAATCGGGGCCGCCATCGGTCTAGGGATGATGACAAAGTACACGATGATCCTCCTGGTCGCAGGCGTTGTAGGCGGCGTGGTGTTCACCCAGGCCCGCCGCTACCTCGCCAGCCCGTGGCTGTGGGCAGGCGTCGCCGTCTCCGTCTTGATTGCTCTGCCCAACTTGATCTGGCAGATCCACCACGACTTCATCTCTCTCGACTTTTTTCGCAGTATCCACGCGCGCGACGTACACGCCGGGCGCACCAATGGATTCCTCCTGGGGCAGCTCGTGGTCGCGGCCAGCGTGGTCACGGTGCCGTTGTGGCTGGCCGGCTTGTACTGGTACGTCTTCCGGCCGGAGGGGGCGCGCTATCGCCCGCTCGGGTACATGTACGTTATCCCTTTCGCCCTGCTGCTCATCGTGAAGGGACGGGCATATTATCTTGCACCGGCCTATCCGATGCTCATCGCCGCCGGAGTCGTCTTTCTGGAAATGTGGCGTTCGTCGCTCTCGGCCGGAAGCGCCCGACTCGTGCCGTGGGTGACCGTCGCCGCGATCGCCGTGGGCGGCGTCGCCTGCGGCGCGCTGGCGCTCCCGATCGCCCCCATCAATTCCTCGGTCTGGAACCTGGCGGCTCGCGTGCACGACAACTTCAGGGAGGAGATCGGGTGGCCCGACCTCGTCAACACCGTCGCCGACGTCTACGCAGCCCAGCCATCCGCAGACAAACCTTACGTTGGGATCTTGACCGGTAATTACGGCGAAGCCGGAGCCGTTAACCTCATGGGCTCACCGTATGGCCTGCCCCGCGCCATCAGCGGGGTGAACACGTACTGGCTCCGCGGGTATGGCAATCCCCCTCCGCAAACCCTCATCGTCCTTGGCTACACGCGGGATCAGACGGCTCCCCTCTTCAAGATGTGTTCATTGGCGGGGCACGCGACCAACCGCTACGGGGTGGACAACGAGGAGCGCTTCAATCAGCCAGAGATCTACGTGTGCCGGGGACCCCGCATGCCTTGGCCTGACCTCTGGAAGGTCTTGCGCCACTTCGGATAACCGGTCGGCAAGAGGAACGCGCATGGCTGATAACAGGTCGAACCATGTCCACGATCGAATCATCGGCTCTGACGTGAACGGTGAGGAATCCCGTGATGCGGTGGTCTTGCGACGATGCGGTCGGCCGGGTGACCGCGTTGCCTGGTCCCCGTCTGAGCCGCTCAGGTCGCCTCGATCCGGTGATCGATCGAAGATCGCGCCGCGGGGGTTATATCTTGGAGGGCCCGCAACGAGTCTGCCGCGCGCGGATTGGCGGACTGTCCTATGAGTACCGGTTCCAAGCGAGAATTCATGCGCGTCGGTCCCCGCGAAATAGGGATTTCGAACCCGCAAAAGGTGCTTTTTCCCCGGCCTGGCTACACCAAGCTGGACCTCGCGCGCTATTATCTCGCGGTCTCAGACGGCGCCCTCCGTGCGGCGGGCGGGCGGCCCAACATGCTCGTCCGCTACCCCGACGGGATCGAAGGCGAGTTTTTCTATCAGAAGCGTGCGCCGCAGTCGCGGCCATCCTGGGTTGAGGTGGTGACCCTCCGCTTCCCGTCGGGACGGACCGCAGAGGAGGTGGTGCCCCGAGATGCCGCCGCGCTCGTTTGGATGGCCAATCTCGCCTGCCTCGAACTGCACCCGCACCCGGTGCGCGCCGAGGATCTCGACCATCCCGACGAACTGCGCATTGACCTCGATCCCGTCCCGGGGGTCAGTTGGGCCCAGGTACGGGAGGTCGCCCGGGTGGTCCACGCCACCCTGGGCGACTTCGAGCTTGTCGGCTGGCCGAAAACCTCGGGCTCGCGTGGAATGCACGTTGCCGTGCGCATCGAGCCGGCCTGGACGTTCGACGAGGTCCGCCGAGCGGCGCTCGCCCTCGCGCGTGAAGTGGAGCGGCGTGCACCAAGCCTGGCCACGAGCAAGTGGTGGAAAGAGGAACGTCATGGCGTGTTCGTCGACTATAACCAAAACGCCAAGGATCGCACGGTGGCGGCGGCATACTCGGTGCGCCCAACCCCGGACGCACGCGTGTCGGCGCCGCTGGCATGGGATGAGATTGATGCCGGCGACCCACGCGATTTCACGCTCGCCACGATGCCGCGGCGCTTCGCGGAGCTGGGCGACCGCCACGCCGCGATAGACTCGTTCCCAGGATCGCTGGAGCGTCTGCTCGATCTGTCGGCGCGCCATGAGCGCGAAGGGCTCGGCGATGCGCCGTGGCCTCCTCATTACCGAAAGCAGGCCGGTGAGCCGCTGCGCGCCCAGCCGTCCCGCCGGCGCGTGTCGAAACATCCGCTCATCGAGATCGCGCGGGCGCAGCGGAAGGAGGATGCGCTCGCCGGCCTCGAGCGCTGGCGGGCCCGGCACCCCGAAGCGGCCGCGCGCTTGGCCCCGGAGGACCTCCTGATCGATTCGATGCGTGGCCGCTTTCACACGTGGACGCGCATCCGGGTAAACTTACAGCACGTTCCCGTCGAGCTACGGCCGAGGCAGGAGCCGCGCGACCCCGACGAGGATCCGACAGAGCGTCACCGCTGATCGTCCTTCACGCCGAAGACCTTCGCCAGTTCGAACGGAGCCGTGACCTCAAGCTGGTCATAGCGACAGTCGCTTGGCCGCTTGTCTGGCCGCCACCGTAGAAAAATGGCCGCGTGGCGGAAGCGCCGACCCTGCAGGTGATCGTACTTCACTTCGCAAACCCGCTCGACTCGCAGCGGCTCCCACGACAGGTCCTTGCCAGCGCTCCACCGGCTCTGGGCTCCTGGCATGCGGGCGAACTCGCGCGCCTCGCCCTCCGCCCAGTTTCGCCACGGGTGGTCCTCCAGCGCGCCTCTCCGAAGTGGTTCCAACTCCACCGCCAGCTGCCTGCGCGCCGCCATCGTAAACGCCGACGTCACGCCCACGTGCTGCAGCGTTCCATCCTCATCGTAGAGGCCGAGCAACAGCGAGCCGACGCTGTCGTGTCCGCTCTTGTACCAGCGAAAGCCTGCCGCCACGCAGTCGGCCGTACGGACGTGCTTCACTTTGATCATCGCGCGTTTGCCTGGCTCATACCGGCCGCGGGCCGACTTCGCCACGACCCCGTCGAGGCCCGCGCCCTCGAAGCGGGTAAGCCATTCCGACGCCACCGCCGGATCGCGCGTCACGGGGGTCAGGTAGATTGGAGGCCGAACGCGCGCGAGGACCCGTTCCAGCATCGCTCGGCGCTCGGTTTGCGGAACTTGGCGCACGTCGTGGCCATCGACTGCCAGAAGGTCGAAACCCACGAACGCCGCCGGCGTCTCCTGCGCCAGCTTGGCGACCCGCGACGCGGCGGGATGGAGGCGAAGTTGGAGCGCGTCGAAGTCGAGCCCGGATTGCCTCGCGACGACGATCTCCCCGTCGAGAACGCATCCGTCCGGGACCCTGCGCAAGAACGCGTCGTGAAGTTCGGGAAAGTAGCGGTCCAGCGGCCTCAGGTCGCGACTCTGGATGAAGACGTTCGCGTTGCCGCGGAAGACGATGGCGCGAAATCCGTCCCACTTCGGCTCGTAGAGCCAGCCGTCACCCGTGGGAAGCCCTTCGGTCAGCTTGGCGAGCATCGGTTCGACGGGTGGCGTGATCGAGAACGTGGGGGGCTGGCGGATCGCTGTATCGGATTCGGCGGGGCTCCGCTCGTTCTCGTGTTTCCGTCTACGGGTCGTCATGGGGCTGCCGTTAAGCGCACTGGACGAAGCGGATGGGCTGGTGACACGAACACGCCCGCCACGGCCTGACGACCCTTGCCACCCGCAGCGCGCTTCGTCGCTCGTGGATCAGTCCGTCCCCCTGAGCTCCCCGTTCGCGAATGTGTGCCACGCTCGCCGCACGGCTTCTTAAGGTGCCGCGCTTAGTCGCCGGAGGCGTCCGCGATGATGAATGAGGCGGCGATGCTGCCGCCCGCGTTCTGGGTCCCGTATGCGGAGGCGTGCATGCCCGGCTTGAGGTCGCCGATTGTGATCAGCGTCATCCGATGGACCGTCGCCATCATCGGCACGTTGATCATCGCGGTTCCATCCTTATAGGTCAGGTAGAGCATGTGCCCGGAGACTCGCGCGACGTCACGGGTGATCACCGCGTTCGTCATGATGTCCCCGGTCTCCATGGGCCATTGACCCTCGCGAATCTTTCCCCGGAGAGAGGACGGAAGGATGTTGATCGAAACAGCGCTCAGCATCCCGTTCGTCTCCTTCTTCGCGGTGACGGCCACGAATTGGCCCGGCCCTATGTCCGTGAGCTGGGCGGGTCGCCGACTGATAATGTGGGTATCAGGGCTCGCATTGATCTGGATGTGACCGCCGGATCCTGTGGTGATCACGACGGAGCTTCCACCCACGGACGCGATCGTCCCTTCGGCTCGGGTGCTCGCCGGAGCTGCGACAACCCAGGTGCCAGCGGAGAAGACGAGGGACCCAGCGGCTAGCAGCCTAGCGATGACATTCGTTACCAGTCCGTGTCGCATGCGTCCGACCTCCCGTCCCGGGTTCCTCCCTGGCGCGTGGACTCCTCAGGCACGTCGGGATCTTTAGCCGTAAGCAGGTTCTTTGCCTTGGACCTTCGATTCCCATTCATGGTGCACCTGTATGGTCGTGAAAATGTCGCGCAGCCTGCTTTCTTGGAAGGAAATCAGGCCCTCGTGTTGGTTCACTGAACCCGGAGGATCAGGTTCATGCCCGGATGAACCGTGCAATAGAGGCGATAGACTCCCGCTTTGGAGAACGGGCCGGCCTGAACCGATCCATTGGTGATCGTGAGGTCCACTGCCGGAGCCCCCGGCTCCCGAGCCGCCTGCGCGCCTCCCGTGCTAAGCCACCGTCCATTTCGGATGAGATGCGGAATTGGAGCATCATCCACCATCAGGACTTTACTGCCCACCGGCAGGTCCACCCCCGCTGGGGTGAAGCTGTTCGGCCCCAGATGCACGACGATCGCTCCGCGGGTGCCCTTCGCCGCAGGAGCCGGCCCCGACGCCGCCACGAGTGTCGAAACCAGCGTCGCCCCCGCCACCACGCCAGCCAGCATTCCCACTGCGAGGCCTGTCCAGGACGGAGCGCGCCTGGCCTGGGGATCCTTGACCTGAGCGTTTTGGACGACCGTGCCTATCCCTGCGGTTGCCGCCACGAACAGGCACGCGATCCTCACAAGCGTGAGGGCGAAATCTGTCGCCTGGGCGGGGTGGCTCAGATGGTAAGCTGCGTACGCCCGGGCAACGGGCACGACCCCCGTGGCCAGGAGCATGGCGACAGCAAGAATCCCGCCGACCAGTGGTGCCCATCGGAAGCGTGAGAGGATCGTCCCGACCGCGGCCAGGGCGACGGCGGCTTGCACCATCAGAGGCCGGTTGTAGGTCCCCGTCCTGAGCGCGACGGCGCTGATTGCCAGTCCGCTCCCGACCAGCGCCCCAAGCGTGAGCTTGCTCAGGGCCGAGAGTGGCTCCCGTTCCGCTTGGTTTGACGTTGCAACGTCGATTGTCATGGCTTCTCCATCCTCAGCCCTGTGCCTCGGTGTACCTGGTCGGTGGCGATGCCATTAAACAATAGGTGCAGAAGCGTGTCGACCAGCTCGTCCCCGGAACACCGACCGCCGGCCAGAAGCTCTTCATAACTCCCTTGAAATATCTGTTGGATCGTATGAACGATGATCGGTGTGGAAAGACGGGGGTTGATGTCTTTCTCGGCCTTGCCCCGATCCACGATCGCCTCGACCGCAGCCCGCAAGCGCGCTAGCTGCTTACGGAAGCGTGGATCCCGCCGCAGGGTGTCGGAGAGTGACACTTGGGCGGCCCAGAGGTCGGCCCGCCGCTGAAACGCACCCCGCAGGACACGCTCGAGCTGCACCACGGCGGGCAGTCCGGGCACGGTGGTCGCGGAGATCTCATTTTCGGCCATCCGCATTGTCCGTAAGGCAACGGCCAACATTAGTTCCTCCTTCGAAGGATAATGGTGATACAGCGTCGCCTTGGACACGTTCAACCGCGCGGCGAGCTCGTCCATGCTCATCGCGGCGTGCCCGCCTTTGACGAGAAGATCGTGAGCCGCGTCCAAGATTGCATCATTGCGCTCCTCGTGTAGCCGTGCGCGAAGCGATTGACGGGACAATGAAGCCTTCCTCCATCTTGGATGGTTTTAGGGAGAAAACCCATAAGTACCATTATCAAACTCGTGAGTACCTCGTCAAGCGGTCAGACGTTCGCTGTTCCAAAAATGTGCCGCCAAGCTCGTTCCAGTGGTAGGAGGGGCCCGTCAAACCCCAGCCGCTGGATTGGATTCGACCTCCATCAAGAGCGTTGAGGAATGTTGTGATTCCAAACGAAAAACGTTCCCTGGGTCACAGCGGTCCTTCCGACCTAGACCGGCGGTGAAGGGAGGGTGCGCTGTCCTCACTAAGACACGTGCTCAACCATCGAGGGCTGCAGGTCGAGGTCGTGATCACGTAGAAGAGAGCTTGGCCGGCCATGCGATGATTGTTCATCTCCTGGATGGTACATACGAACTATTTCGGCAGTTTTATGGCCTTCGCCGCTTCAACAACGGCGAGGACCAGGCCTTTGGCGCCGTAACCGGCGTGCTGCACTCAATATTGCAGATGATCGAGACAGGAGCGACCCACGTCGGTGTAGCGACCGATCACGTTATCGAGTCTTTCCGCAACGAGCTTTGGCCCGGCTACAAGACCGGAGAAGGCATCGAGCCCGCCCTCCTGGCGCAATTTCACCCGCTTGAAGAAGCCCTGACGGCTATGGGAGTCGCCGTATGGCCCATGACCAAGCTCGAGGCTGATGACGGACTTGCCTCCGCGGCGCACATCGCGTCCAGGAGCAAGAAAGTGGAAAGAGTCTGTATCTGGACCCCTGACAAGGATCTCGCGCAGTGCGTTCGCGGCGACCGGGTGGTGCAGGTTGATCGCAGGGGCCAGAAGATCCTCGATGCGGATGGGGTTCGCTTGAAGTTCGGGGTGGAACCCGGCCTGATTCCCGACTTCCTCGCCCTCGTCGGCGACTCGGCGGACGGTTATCCAGGCATTCCGGGCATAGGTCCGATTAAGGCGGCCCGGTTGCTAAATCTATACGGTATCATAGAAAAATTCCCACCTGCAATATTGGCACAGTACGGACGTGCAACGGTGCTTCTTTTTAAGGATCTGGCGACGCTCAGAACTGACGCACGCCTCTTTCACGATGTGGACGAACTGCGGTGGCGCGGCCCCACTGATGTGTTTGCGACCTGTTTGGAACAGCTCGGAGACATTCGCCTGCTGCAGCGGAGCCTCAAAGCGAGGGGTGTTGGAGGCTGACGATGGCACGTCGATCGAGGACGCGGGTCGCAAAGCGCGGATCTGCCAAGTTGCCAGCACAGTCTCCTCAGCAACCCCGCGTATCGCCAATCCCGGTCGAACTGCACAACCTCCCGATCCAACTCACCAGCTTCATCGGGCGCGGAGCGAGAGCTCGCGGAGATTAGAGCGCTTCTAGGCACGACGCGTCTGCTCACGCTGACGGGCTCAGGCGGTTGTGGCAAGACTCGCCTAGCCTTCCAGGTCGCCGGAGAGTTAGAAGGATTCAGTCACGGGGTGTGGTTGGTTGAACTGGCATCTCTTACCGATCCGTTCCTCGTCCCTCTGACGGTAGCCAAATGCTCAGGGGTCCTGCGTGATGCTTCAAGGCGGTGCTTCGTGTATACTCGTAGCACATCGCAGGGGATATTGTACGAGTTCTGATGCGCTCCTTTGTGGAGGGAGATGATCCGGCTCATACGGCTCTTGGCTCTGATGGCGCTCACATTCCTCGCAGCCACAGCGGTGGGGAGCAGCGTCTCGGCTCTCCCCTCTCCCAGCGGCAGCTCCCCGGGGCCTTCCCGGGTCGCGGCGACCATTCGATTGCTTGTGCGAACCGGCCAGCTGGCGCCGGACGGCGGTACATTCACCGAGTTCGCGGACCCCACGAACAATGGCCCGGGCGATCTGTTCTTCGGGGCGGTGGTCACGGATCGTGACCGAGTAAGGGAGACGCTTTATCTCAGTGCCGAGAGTAAGCTGAAGGCGTTGCTCTCGAGCGGCACGGCGGCACCAACCGGCGGGATATTCAGCTCGTTCAGCGACCTGCTGCTGAGCGAAGCTGGGACCATAGGATTCCTCGCGAAGACGACCAATCGCGCAGTCTGGGAGGGGATATATCTGCTCCGGGCCGGCAAGGCGGTGCCGATCGCCTGGATCGGGGAACGGACGCCGACGGGCGGCGTGTTCACTGACTTCGCCAATCCGACGATTAACGCCCACGACGAAGTCGCGTTCGTGGGGCGGATGGAGGGTCAGGAAGGTATCTTCATCTACGTAGACGGCGGGACGAAGCCCCTCTTGATGTCTGGCCAGCCTGCCCCGAGCGGCGGGATGTTCGAATTCTTCCTAGATGGATCACCCGCGCTGAACGATCGGGGACAGGTGGCGTTTGTCGCGTCCACGACCGTGAATCATTTGCAGGGTGTGTTTGTACTGGTTGATGGCGAGCCCGCCACAGTCGTGACGACCGATGACGAGGCACCGGTCGGCGGGCGCTTCTCCGAGTTCGGGTCCGTGTTCCTCACCAACGCGGGAACGGTTACTTTCATCGGGCGCAGTGCCCGAAGCACCATTCCAGAAGCGGTGTACGTCACGGGGCAGTATGAGCTGGTGCCCCTTGCGGTATCTGGGCAGATTGTGGAGGGCGAACCCCTGACCAAGTTCGCCAATGTCATAATCGATAATAAGGAAGACGTGGTGTTCCAGTTGAGCGTTCCCATCGTCCCCCAGGCGGTGTACCTGGCGACGCGAGCGGGAGTGCGACTGATCGCCCGGGCTGGTGACCGGGCACCCGGAGGCGGCCTCTTCACGGCGTTCAGCACGCCGACGTTGAACGATACCGGGCAGGTCGCGTTTGTCGCAGAAACTGATGATGGACGTCACGGCATTTACGTGCTGACGCTACGGTAATCGCGGTCTCATTGCATTCTGGGCGCGGTGGCAAACAGGGCAACTTAACCGGTGCAGCAGGAGGAATGGTGTTCCGGACGCAAAGAATTCGAACCGCCGCCGAACTCCCCTTCATGGCCGTTCTGGCAGCCGCCGCGGCCACCCCAGCATACCAGCGCATCGCATCTCACGCGCTTCACGTCCAGCAGCTCGGCCTCCGACCTGCGGTCATCGCCCGCAGATTCAGAGTGGACCGCAACACGGTGACCAAGGCACTGGCCTGGCTCGCGAGGCCAAAGCAGGCCACGTGAGCCCGCCCAAGCCGCCATGATCTCTTTCACCCTTATCGGAAGAGGAGGAACGGCGCGACGAGGCCCAGGAGCAGGACCAGACCCAGGAGTGCGGTTGGTATCAGGAGGCCCCACCACACGAGTGCCATCCCTGGTGTCGACCCCTTCCGCAACTGTACAATGGCGTAGACCCCGACCGCAGGGACCAACAGGAGAAATGCATATGGAAAGAGGAGTGCCCTGAGCTCTTGCATCCTGTCACCTTCCTCAGTGACGAACATTCCATTAAGATTCCTCTTCTGGTGTTTTGACCCTGGGCACTCCCAAAGACCACGTCGCGGTTGGGAGTAGTGAACCCATACAGGAGGCCAAGGTCATGGCCCGGTCCCAAGGCCAAAACAGGCCGCTCGGGATAGCCCGGTGAGTTGCCCCACCGGGCCCCCCACGGGGAGGGTCGAGGAGTGGCGCGGCGGCCTCG
>Ga0187846_10000166_pt1 | contig 39415 bp, 39 predicted proteins | sample TC_taG_FD_161473 | JGI IMG/M metagenome (GOLD analysis project Ga0187846, IMG submission 161473) | Biofilm microbial communities from the roof of an iron ore cave, State of Minas Gerais, Brazil - TC_06 Biofilm (v2) | ecosystem: Environmental > Terrestrial > Deep subsurface > Cave > Wall biofilm... | reverse complement strand
GTCGTAGCGACACCGTGCGGCGGGTGGCGGACGGATTGTATCGCGAGTGTTCGGACGCCGGCGTCGAGGTGCTGCTCGATGACCGCGACGAGCGGCCCGGCGTGCTCCTCGCCGACGTTGAACTAATTGGCATTCCGCACCGCGTGGTGATTGGTGAGCGCGGGTTGAAAGATGGCAAAATCGAATACCAGCACCGCCGGGAAGTGTCCCCGACCTCGATCGAGGCGGCCGGAGCGGGCGGAATCTTGATAGGGAAGCTGTGCGCAAGCTCCTGATCCTCTGCGTCTCGATCGTCCTCGCCTGCGCGTCGGGCGCGGCGCAGGCCGGCGCGCAGGCCTACGAGACGCTGTCGGCGGGCGTCCAAACCGCGCTCGCGCGCGCGATCGCCGACAACGGCGTGCCGCAGCTCAGGTTCGCCGATCCGCAGGACGGGTACCGCTGGCTGCTCGCGATGTCGGAGCGATTGGCGGGCCGCATTCCCGACCAGAAATTCCGCGTCGAGCTGCTGAAGACGGTGCACTACGAAGCGACGCGCGCCGGTCTTGATCCGCAGCTCGTCCTCGGCATCATCTTCGTCGAGAGCGGCTTCAAAAAGTACGCCGTGTCGAAAGCCGGCGCCCGCGGCCTGATGCAAGTGATGCCGTTTTGGGTCGATCTCATCGGGCGGCCGGGCGACAACCTGTTCTCGCTGCGGACCAACCTGCGCTATGGCTGCGTGATCCTGCGCCACTATCTGGTTGACCTCGAGCAGGGTGATCTCTACCGGGCGCTCGGGCGCTACAACGGCAGTCTCGGCCGCCCCGACTACCCGAACCTCGTGCTCGACGCTTGGCGTGGGACGTTCAAGTACGACGGTCGCCTCGCCTGAGGCAACACGGGCACGGTCATCGCTACCGGACCCTGCTCCAGCACGACGCCGTCAGCGCGAGAATGTCGCGGCGATGGTGGCCTGAATCGACTCCGCTGCGGCCCGCGGATCCGGACTCTGGCGGATCGGCCGTCCGATAACGATATAGTCGGCACCGTTCGCAAACGCCTGCGCGACATCGACGGTGCGCTTCTGGTCGTCCAGCGGGCGGTTCTCGACCGGACGAATGCCGGGCGTGACGATGAGAATTCGCGCGCCGAGCTCACGCCTGAGCAGCGGCGCCTCGAGGCCCGAGGAGACGACGCCATCGCACCCGGCTTCGAGCGCGCGCCGCGCGCGCGACAGCACCAGATGCCCGACGTCGCATTGGAATCCGAGGTCATCCAGGTCGCCGCGGTCGAGACTGGTAAGCGCCGTGACCGCCAAGATCTTCATCCCCGCTTTTTCCGCGGCCGCGGCTTCCATCATGCGCTGGTTGCCGTGCACCGTCGCGAACGCCACGCCCCGGTCGTGCAAGTTGCGCACCGCGCCGCGCACGGTCTCCGGGACGTCGAAGAATTTCAAGTCGACGAATACCCGCTTGCCGTGCTCGCCGAGCCATTCGACGAGCTCGAAGTAGCCCTCCGCCGTGAACAGCTCGAGCCCGACCTTGTAGAACAGCACCGCGTCGCCGAGGCGGGTGACCAGTGCGCGCGCCTCGGGCGCGCTCGGCACATCGAGCGCGACGATCAGCCGTTCACGAACCGGGATCGGCTTGGCGGCATCCATGCTCGTTTCGCACTCCTTTCGACCTCGCCCGGCCCCGAGGCGGTGGGCGCTCAACCGCCGATTTTGCGGACATTTGCCACAGTCGCTCTGGCCTGTTCTTTGCTGAAATCGTGGTTGCGCCAGCAGCTTCTGTCGCGGTGCAGCAACCAAACTCGAACAAGATGAATCTTATCGCGCCCAGCCATCCCAGCGCCGAGCCTGACGAGTTCACCCCGGAAAAGCTCCGTGCGTGGCTGTCGTCGTTGGCGGCTGCCGACGCGATCGGGAGCGCCCGCGCGAGCATCGAGCGGCTGGTGGCCCTGAACCGGGCGCGGCTGCAAAGCCGAACGCGCCTGCGGCTGCTCGACATGTTCCGCGACCACATCGAATGGCTGCTGCCGCAGCTCGAGGGGCGCGTCGCGCGCGCCCAGCCGCCCCTCGCCGGCACGCTGCGCCAGGCCGCCTATTGCATCGAGAAGCTGCTCAAGGAACTCGCCGCCGGCTACTCGCATCTGGTGCTGCGCGTGCCGCGCACGTGGCTCTCGGGCGGCAGCAAGAGCCAGCTCCACGTGCCGCTCGCGCGGGCCTTGGACTTTCACGCCCGACGCCTCGCCTTGAGCCAGCGCATGTACACGCGCAGCCCCGCCGCGGTCTGGGCCGAGATGCATCAGCTCTTTCAGCTGGCGCGCGACGCCGGCCTCGCGGACCGCGAGACCGACTCGCCACACACTTCGCCGCTGCGGGTGTATCGCGAAGCGTTGCTGCTCGCGTTCGCCGAGCCGACCAAGCTCATGCACGGTGACTTCGCGCGCGTCCAGAACTACCTCGCGGCGAACGGCGATCTCGCGGAGATCGTGCCGAAGGCGAAGGTCGAGCTCGCGCAGTGCGTGTTCGCCATCGACCCGCGCCGCGACCGTCCAGGCGTGGCGTACTCGAAGCGGGCCGACGCTGGGTACCAGAATGGCGACCTGATGCTGGTGACGCACAAGCTCGTCGAGCGCCTCGAAATTCAGCTCCGCAAGCTCGCCGACGGCGTCGCGCCGGCCTCGCTCGGCCTCCCCCACGAGGCCGCGCAATCGCACTATCAGGAGCTGCTGCAACGGCTCCTTGTCCAGTGGCGCGGCGAGCGCAAGAACCGCTCCGCGCGCATGCGGTTCCACCCGCGCGTCGACCTGTGGGTGGGCTTGCGCGAGATCTGGCGCCAGCTGCGGTCCGATTTGCCCAAGGACGAGCAGGCGGACATCACCCAGCGCGAGGGCCCGCCCCGCGCCACCGAATGGATCATTGTCAACGAAAGCGGGCGCGGGTTCGCGCTGAGCTACATGTCGGGCATCCTGCCGCCGATCAACGTCGGCGAAATCGTCGCCCTGAAGACGCGCGAGCGCAACGCGATCTACGTGTGTCTGGTGCGGTGGATCCTCTCCAACAACCCCGAGCACTACGAACTCGGCCTGCAACAGCTCGGGCCGATCGTGGTGCCCGCAGTGTACAAGCCCTCGGAGGCTGACCGGTCCGCCCCGGAGCCGATCTTGTTCTTCCCGGAGATGCCGGCGCAACGGCGCGCCCCGGTGGTGGCCGCCCCGCCGAATCGCGTGCGGGTCAACGGGGCGTTCAGCCTGCGCCATCGTCTGGGACGGCTGTCGCTTTGCGCCGCCCGCGTGGTCGAGACGACGCCGAGCATCGAGCTGGTGGAAGTTGTTGCCCCATCGCCGTGATGCTACGCGCTCGGTCCGGTCGGCCCGCGGCCGCACCCGCGTGTGAACTAGTTCACGCCGCCGTTCTGACGCGCCTGTCGCGAACGTGTCAACTCGTCACAGAGCGGTAGGTTGTCATGCGGCGGAGGATGCGGCGCCGGCGCGCGGCGGGCCCTTGATTTCCCCGACTGCGGATGCGATCCTGTGACGCATTTCACGATCGGTCGGGTGTTTGGGGCCGGCCGGTCGTGCCTGCTGCGGTATCCGGTTGAACTGGCCAGAGCGGCATCATCGATTGCGGCGCGTACGCTGCGACCCGCCGCACCCTGATGGCATAGTCCTTGCGACCGCTTGCGCTCAAGACCCTGGAAACGGCCGACCAATAACATTGCATATCGGAGCCGAAGATGCCACTGCATCTGAGCCTGCCGCAGGCAACTGACGGCGAAACAAAGCGCTTTGAGCTTGCGCCCGAGCAAGTCGCGGGCTGGCTCGCCACGCTGCCCGCGGCGGACCCGCTCGCCACCGGTCGGCTGATCGTCGAGCAGTTGGTGCCGCTCAATCGCTGCCGGGTACGCATCACGCTGCGCCAGGAGGTTACCGAAAGCCTGCTCGCCTACTGCGAGCAGCTGCTCCCGCGCCTCGATGCGGCGCTCGCCTCCGGCACGTTGCCGCTGTCGCTCCAGACCCGCAACGCCGCCGCCTTGGCCGAAGACTTGATGACCGAGCTCGCCTTTTCCTACAAGCTGCTGCTGGTCGAACAGTCGCGCCGCCTGTTCGGCTTCGCGTCGAGCGGGCGCGCGCTCCTGCCGGTCGTTCGGGCGATGCAGATGCTCGCGCGGCGGCTGATGCTCGGCTACCGCATGTACGCCACGAACCCGAAAGCGGTGTGGCAGGAAATGCATGAGCTCTACCAGTTCGCATTGCGCCGCGGTCTCGCCAACCGGCCGCTGGTCGACCACGGCGACACGCCGCTTTCGATCTACCGCCGCGCGCTGCTCGCGGCGTTCGCCGAACCGCTCAAGCTGATGCCGGGCGACCTCGATCGCGTCCTCGCATGGCTCGATCTGTGCGCCGAGCACGCCGCACTCGCCCCCGCCGGCCAGCAGAAAGGCGGCCAGGGGCTGTTCCTGATCAAGTCGCAGCGTGACGTGCCGGGGTACTCGCTATCCAAGCGCCACCATCCAGTCCCGCAGAGTCACGACCTGCTGCTGAACACCTTGCCGCTCGCCGAGACGCTGCTCGACCAGCTCGCGCGGCTGGCCGCGAACGAGCCGTCCGAGAGCCTCGGCCTGCCCGTTGCCGCCAACGATCCGGCGTTCCGCGACCTGATGGGCCGCCTAGTGAAGCATTGGGGTGCGGTACCCAACCGGCGGTTTACACGGCTGCGGACGCACGCGCGCGTGGAGATCTGCGTCGGCATCCGCGGCATCTGGGAGTTCCTGAATTCGCGCGGGGTCGCGCGCCAGCCGAGCGGCGAGTGGATGGTCACGAACGAGAGCCCGCGCGGCTTTGCGCTGATGCACGTCAAGGGCGCGATCGAGCCGATCCGCGTGGGCGAGGTGGTCGGATTGCGCACCCGCGACAGCTACACCTGCCATATCTGCGTGGTGCGCTGGGTGCTGTCCGACAACCCGGAGCACCTGGAGCTCGGACTCGAGGAGCTCGCGCCGACGGCGCGTCCGGTGTCGATCCGCAAGACTCGCAGCCCGACCCAGGAAGCCGAACGGGTCCTGCTGCTGCCCGAAGTCCCGTCACTCAACCAGGCACCGGCAATTCTCGCGCCGCTGGTCGCGCTCGATTCGACCTGCGAGCTCAGCCTCGGCGATCTGCAGTCCAAGCTGCGCGTGCGGGCGACCCGCCTGCTCGAACGCACGGTCAGCGTCCAGTTGATTCAGTTCAACGCCGTCAGCTAGCGCCTATGACGCCAAGCGTCGGCGCGCGCGATCGCCGCCGTCCGCGGCGCTGCGCCGTGCGTCGGCCGCCGCGTCCGGCGCAAGCGAGCTGATCGGTTCCGCGAGCGCGCGGTCGATGCCCTCGGCCACGCGCTCGATCACACCGTCGAACACCGCGTCCGTAGCGCTTTGCTTCGGCTCGAACACCAGCCGCCGATAGATCTCGCCAATGCTCACGAGCTCGGGGTCGCAAGCGAGCGCCCAGCGGTCGCCGACCACGCGCGCCACCCAACCGGTCGCGACCATGGCCTCGAGGAGGCGCTCGCCGGTGGGGTACGGTACGCGCGCCGCGGCACAGATCTCACGCGTGTTCGGCGCGCGTGAGCCGCGCTGCGCAACGATCAGCACGCGCAAGATCCCCAGCGCATCGCGGAATGCGGCGCCTGGCGGCAGCGCCTCGGTCGGCGGAGCGCGCAGATCGGGTAGCGTCGCCGCGATCACAGCACCGAGCAGCGCGACCACCCAGCACAGGTACAGCCAGAGCAAGAAAATCGGCGCGGCCGCGAACGCGCCGTAGACCATGGTGTAGCTCGGGAACCGCGCCACATACAGCGCAAAGCCGCGCTTCATCAGCTCGAACATCGCGGCCGCCGCCAGCCCGCCGATCAAGGCGTGTTTGAATTCGACCGGACGGTTGGGTACGACGTAGTAGGTGAGCGTGAACGCGACGGCCGCGAACAGGAACGAGACCAATCCGAACAGTGCCGGTGCGCCGCCCGGAATCTGGCGCGCGTAGCCGAGCGAGGCGCCGACCAGGTACGAGGTCATCGTCACGCTCAGCCCGATCAGGAGCGGCCCGAGCGTGAGCACGCCCCAGTAGGTGAGAACCCGAAACACGAGTGGCCGCTGACGTCTGACGCGCCAAATGACGTTGAACGCCCGCTCGATCGTCTGCATCAGCATGATCGCCGTCAGCGCGAGGAACGCGATGCCCAGGGCCGTGAGCCGCGCCGCGCTCTGGGTGAACTGCTCGATGTAGCCGGTCACGGTCTTCGCGACGCTCGGCGGGAGCAGGTTGTGCGCGAAGAAGTCGTCGACGCCCTGCGTGAATTCCTTGAACACCGGGAAGGCCGTAATCAGCGTCAGCGCGATCGTGGCGAGCGGCACCAGCGAAAGCAGCGTGGTGTAGGTGAGGCTCGCGGCAAGACTGGGGCAGTTGTCCTCGACGAACCGTCTGCCGACCAGCGCGGCGAAGCGCGCGTTGAGCTGGAGTCGGTGTTGCACGTCGCTCTCGTGGCTAACCGGGTGCTTCGTATAATACCAACGCTGCCAGCCGATTCCGCACGATGCCCGACGTCCTCGTTCTCTACTATAGCCGCTTCGGGGCGGTGCGCGAGATGGCGCGCTGGGTCGCGCACGGCGTCGAACGCGTACCGGGCATGGCCGCGCGATTGCGTACCGTGCCGCAGGTCTCGGCGGTATGCGAGGCAGTCGCGCCCGAGGTTCCCGCCGCCGGCGCGCCCTACTGCGAGCTCGCCGATCTCGAGCACTGTGCCGGACTCGCGCTCGGCAGCCCGACCCGCTTCGGCAATATGGCCTCGCCGCTGAAGTATTTCTGGGACTCCACCTCGGAGCTTTGGCTTCGAGGCACCCTCGCCGGCAAGCCGGCAGCGGTGTTTTCCTCCAGCGCGAGCCTCCACGGCGGGCAGGAGACGACGCTCGTCTCGATGATGCTGCCCCTGCTCCACCACGGGATGTTGATCGTGGGCCTGCCCTACACCGAGGCGAAGGTGCTCTCGACGGCGAGCGGCGGCACGCCGTACGGCGCGAGTCATCTTGCCGGGACGGCGTCCGACCGGCCCCTCGACGAGACCGAGAAGGCGCTCTGCATCGCGCTCGGCAAGCGTCTGGCCGACGTGGCGCGGCGGCTCGCCGCGTGAGCGAAGCAAGCCAAGCGCGTCGCTACTTGCGGTCCCACCGCGCGGGCGTCCTGTCGACGCTGTCGGTGCGGCTCGGCGGCTACCCGTTCGGGTCGATCGTGCCGTTCGTGCTCGACGGGCAATGCCGGCCGGTAATCCTGATCAGCACCCTCGCCGAACACACCGCCAATCTCGCCGCCGACCCGCGCGCGAGCCTGATCGTCCACGACTATGCGCAGGACGTTCAAGCGGGTACGCGCCTCACCCTCGTTGGGGATGCGCAGCGGCTCGCGGACCCGGCGCCAGTGCAGGCGCTCTACCTGCGGTTCTTCCCCGCCGCGCAGGAGCTGCTCGCGCTGGGCGACTTCTCATTCTGGGCGGTCACGCCCGCGCGGTTGCTGTTTATCCGTGGCTTCGGGCGCATCCATTGGATCGAGGCGAGCGCGTTCGCTCCGCCGCCGAATCGCCTTGCCGAGGTGGAGGAGGAGATCGTCGCGCACATGAATGGGCAGCACCTCGACGCGATCGTGGCCTGTTGCCGCCACGTTCACGCCATCGCACCGCGCGCCGCGGCCATGGTCGGAATCGACGTCGATGGCTTCGACGTTCGCGCCGACGGCAGGCTGCTCCGCTTCGACTTCGACGCCCCGGTGACTAACGCGGCCAAGGCGCGCGCGGCGCTCGGCGCGTTGGCGCGCGCCGCGCGCGGCGAATGAGCGGCCCTTCGCGCGGCGCGCCGAGCGGCCGCGCTCAGGGTGCGGCCGCGTGTTGCGGGTTCAGGCGCTCGACCTCGCTCATGAGCTTGTTGAGCGCGCTAACGTAAGCCTTCGCCGACGCGACGACGATGTCGGTGTCGGCACCGACGCCGTTCACGATGCGGCCGCCCTTGGCGAGCCTGACGGTCACCTCGCCTTGCGACTCGGTGCCCTGGGTCACCGCGTTCACCGAGTACAGCAACAAATCGGCGCCGCTCTGGGCGATGCTTTCGATCGCCTTGAAGGTGGCGTCGACCGGCCCGTCACCATGGGACTCGGCCCGCCGCTCGGTCTCATTTTCATTCAGCGCGACGCTCGCGTGCGGCCGCTCGCCGGTCCCGCTCGCCTGCCGCATCGAGACGAGCGCCCAGCGCTCGCGCTCGGCACCCACCGCCTCACTCGACACCAGCATGTGCAGGTCCTCGTCGAAGATCTCGGCCTTCTTGTCGGCGAGATCCTTGAACTTCTGGAACGCGACGTTAACCGCCTCCTCGCCATCGAGCTCGATCCCGAGCTCCTTCAGCCGCTGCTTGAACGCGTTGCGGCCCGAGAGCTTGCCGAGCACGATCTTGTTCGTCGTCCAACCGACGTCCTCGGCCTGCATGATCTCGTAGGTCTGGCGCGCCTTCAGCACGCCGTCCTGATGGATGCCCGAGGCGTGAGCGAACGCGTTCGCGCCGACGACCGCCTTGTTTGGCTGCACCACGAAGCCGGTGATCTGCGACACCAGCCGCGACGCCGGAACAATCTGCGCGGTGTCGATGCGGGTGTCGAGGCCGAAGAAGTCCTTGCGCGTCTTCACCGCCATCACCACCTCCTCGAGCGAGGTGTTGCCGGCGCGCTCGCCGAGCCCGTTGATCGTGCACTCGATCTGCCGCGCGCCGCCGATCATGACGCCGGCGAGCGAGTTCGCGACCGCCATGCCGAGATCGTTGTGGCAGTGGACCGACCACACCGCCCGGTCGGAGTTCGGGATTCGCGCGCGCAGCGTGCGAATGAACTCGCCGAATTGCTGCGGCACGGCGTAACCCACGGTGTCGGCGATGTTGATCGTTGTTGCGCCCTCCTTGATCGTCGCCTCGAGCACGCGGCACAGGAAGTCGACCTCCGAGCGGCTGCCGTCCTCAGGCGAGAACTCCACGTCGTCGCAAAACCGGCGCGCGAAGCGCACCGCGAGCCGCGCCTGCTCGAGCACTTGCTCCGGGCTCAGGCGCAGCTTCTTCTCCATATGCAGCGCGCTGGTGGCAATGAACGTGTGGACCCGCCAGGACCGCCCGCCCTTGAGCGCCTCGACGGCGCGCGAGACGTCGCGGTCGTTCGCGCGGCACAGCCCCGCCACCGTCGATTCCCTGATCGTGTTGGCGATCGCCCGCACCGCCTCGAAGTCGCCGTTCGACGCCGCCGGAAACCCGGCCTCGATCACGTCGACCCGCAGGCGTTCGAGCTGCCTTGCGATGCGCAGCTTTTCGTCCTTGGTCATGGACGCACCCGGACTTTGCTCCCCATCGCGAAGCGTGGTGTCGAAGATGATGAGCCGCTCTGTGGTCATTGTCGTCTCCCGTCGAGAAGGTACTGATGCTATTGCCTCGCGATCCGCGCCGACCGCGGTGCGCCGAGTGAAGCCGAATGGGGGGTTAGTTTGCTAGCGCGCGAGGCGCAGCAGCAGCAGCCCGAGCAGCAGGCCGCCGAGGAGAAGCGCGAACGGTGTCGTCTCGCGTTGCATGGTGCGGACTATATACGCAAACGCGGGGAATCTACAAGGGGTCGCGCCCCGGCCGGGCCGGGGTCCCCCTGGGTCCGCGCGCAGCGGTGGCGCACTAGAACGGCGCCCGCGATTTCCTGAAGTTCCAGCCCCAGATGACGTAGCCGGACAGCGCATAAGCCACGAACAGCCCGAACAGCACCACCGGCGGCTTGGCCGAGACCAACATCACCGCGAGCACCACGATCAGCACCGCCCAGAACGGGACACTGCGGCGCGGGTTGAAGTCCTTGAAGCTGTAGAACGGCATGTTCGTCACCATGGTGATGGCGGCGAAGAACATCAGCAAGCACGCGAGCCCGCGCAGCCAGTCGGCGCGCTGCAGGTCGAAGTCGTCGACCACCCACACGAATCCCGCCACCAGCGCCGCCGCCGAAGGACAGGGCAGCCCCTGGAAGTAGCGCTTGTCCACGACCGCGATGTTCACGTTGAAGCGCGCGAGGCGCAGCGCGGTGGCCGCGCAGTACGCGAACGCGGCGATCCATCCGAGCCGGTCGAGCGGTCGCAGCGCCCACTCGTACATCACCAGCGCCGGTGCCGCACCGAATGCGACGACGTCGGCCAGGCTATCGTATTCGGCGCCGAACTCGCTCTGGGTGCGGGTGAGACGGGCAACGCGGCCGTCCAGACCGTCCAGGAGCATGGCGACAAAGATCGCGATCGCCGCCTGCTCGTAGCGGGCATTCATCGCCTGCACGATCGCGTAGAACCCGCCGAACAGCACCCCGGTGGTGAACAGGTTGGGCAGCAGATAGATCCCGCGCCGGCGCAGCGTGCCGCGAAGCAAGCCCTTGCGCGGGGGGTGGAGTTCGGCCACGCCTACAGCTCCGCCAAAACGGTGCTCGCCGCGTACACCTTCTGTCCGAGCTCGACCGTCACGCGCGCGCTCGGCGGCAGATAGACATCGACGCGCGAGCCGAACCGGATGAAGCCGAAGCGCTCGCCGCGGCGCAGCTGGTCGCCAGGCTGCGCGTAGCACAGGATCCGCCGCGCGATCAGCCCCGCGATCTGCACGCACGTCACGTCCTGGCCGCCGTGCGCGCGCAGCCAGAGTGCGTTGCGCTCGTTCTCGAGCGAGGCCTTGTCGAGCGCGGCATTGAAGAACGACCCGGCGTCGTACCACACCTTGCTCACTTCGCCGTCGACCGGCGAGCGGTTCGAGTGGACGTTGAACACGTTCATGAACACGCTCACCTTGGTCGCCTGGCGCTTGAGGTAAGGGTCCGCGGCCGCTTCTACGGCGACGACGCGTCCGTCGGCCGGCGACACCACGGTGCGCGTGTCGCCCGGCACCGAGCGCGGCGGATCGCGGAAGAATTGCGCGATAAACGCGACCGCGAGCCACAGCGGCGCCGACCACCACCCGACGAACCAGGTCGTGGCCGCCGCCGCCAATGCGCTCGCGGCGAGGAACGGCCAGCCTTCGCGGGCGATGAGCGGGTACGGATAGCCGCTCACGCCGGCACGGCCAAGCTTGCGTGCGGCGCGCGCGCGCGTCCGCTCCCGCAGCAGGGGGAGGCGGTGGGGGGGCACCCCCCGGCTGCGCTCCTCCGCCGCGGCATCGCTAGTTCTTGCTCTGATCGACCAGGCGGTTGCGCTTGATCCACGGCATCATCTCGCGCAGCTTCGCGCCGACGATTTCGATCTGGTGCTCGGCGGTCATCCGGCGCCGGGCAAGCAGTGTCGGCGCGCCGGCGCGGTTCTCGAGGATGAAGTCCTTCGCGTACTCCCCCGATTGAATCCGGGTGAGCGTCTCGCGCATCGCGCGCTTCGTCTCGGCGGTGATGATCTTCGGCCCGCTCACGTACTCGCCGTATTCAGCGTTGTTCGAGACCGAGTAGTTCATGGTGCCGATCCCGCCCTCGTACATGAGATCGACGATCAGCTTCAGCTCGTGCAAGCACTCGAAGTACGCCATCTCCGGCGCGTAGCCGGCCTCGACCAGCGTCTCGAAGCCCGCCTTCACCAGCTCGACGCAGCCGCCGCACAGCACGGTCTGCTCGCCGAAGAGGTCGGTCTCCGTCTCCTCCTTGAAAGTCGTCTCGATGATGCCGGCGCGACCGCCGCCGATCGCCGCCGCGTACGACAGCGCGAGCTCGCGCGCCTTGCCCGACGGGTTCTGCTGGATCGCGATCAGCATCGGCGTGCCGCCGCCCTGGACGTAAGTGGAGCGCACCGTGTGGCCGGGCGCTTTGGGCGCGACCATCCAGACATCGAGATCGGCGCGCGGCTGGATCTGTCCGTAGTGAATGTTGAAGCCGTGCGCGAACGCGAGCGAGCCGCCTTTCTTGATGTTCGGCTCGACGTGCTCGCGGTACACCTGCGCGTGGTGCTCGTCGGGGAGCAGGATCATCACGATGTCGGCGCCCTTCACCGCCTCGGCAATCTCTTTCACCTGCAACCCGGCGTTCTTCGCCTTGTCCCAGGACGGTCCGCCTTTGCGCAGCGCGACGGCGACCTTGGTGCCGGAGTCCTGCAGATTGAGCGAATGCGCATGTCCCTGCGAACCGTAGCCGATGATGGTGACCTTGCGGTCCTTGATCAGCGACAGATCGGCGTCCTTGTCGTAGTAAACCTTCATGGTCTCTCCTTGGGTGAACGGTGCGGCGCGCGAGCGCTGACCGAGCCGGAACGAGGCGCTCCGCCCCGCCCCGACGGTCAAACCCGCAGCACCCGTTCGCCGCGGGCGATGCCGGAGGCGCCGGTGCGAACGGTCTCCAGGATCGCGGTCTTGTCCAGCGCCTCGATGAACGCATCGAGCTTTGCGCCGGTGCCGGTGAGCTCGATGGTGTAAGTCGTCTCCGTAACGTCGAGGATGCGGCCGCGGAAGATATCGGCCATCCGTTTCATCTCCTCGCGATCCTTGCCGGTGGCCCGCACCTTGATCAGCATCAGCTCGCGCTCGATGTGCGCCGCCTCGGACAGGTCGACCACCTTCACCACTTCGATCAGCTTGTTCAGTTGCTTCGTGATCTGCTCGATCACGTTGTCCGAGCCGATGGTCACGATCGTCATGCGCGAGAGCGATGCATCCTCGGTCGGCGCGACCGTGAGTGACTCGATGTTGTAGCCGCGCGCCGAAAACAAGCCGGCGACGCGGGACAGCGCGCCGGCCTCGTTCTCGAGCAGGATGGAGATGATGTGGCGCATGCGGCCCGCCTCCACCGCCGGAAGCGTGTACGGACTCGCTGCTGGGGCATTCACGTCGCGCTCCTCACCAATCTCAAGCCTCAAAGATCCTCGGCGAGGATCATCTCGGAGATCCCTTTGCCGCCCGGTATCATCGGATAGACATTCTCGGTCTGGTCGGTGATGAAGTCCATGAATACGAGGTCGTTCTTCCGCGCGAACGCCTCGCGCAGCGCCGGTTCGACGTCCGCGGGCTTGTCGATCAGCATGCCCTGATGCCCGTAGCCCTCGGCGAGCCGCACGAAATCGGGCAGCGCGTCCATGTAGGACTCGGAGTAGCGATTGCCGTGAAAGAACTCCTGCCACTGCCGGACCATGCCCATGTAGCGGTTGTTCAGGTTCACGATCTTGATCGGCAAGCGGTACTGCTTGCAGGTCGAGAGCTCCTGCAGGCACATCTGGATGCTTGACTCGCCCGTCACACAGGCCACGGTCGAGCCGGGATTGGCGAGGTACACGCCCATCGCCGCCGGCAAGCCGAAGCCCATCGTGCCCAAGCCGCCGGAGTTGATCCAGCGGCGCGGGCGGTCGAACTTGTAGAACTGCGCCGCCCACATCTGATGCTGGCCGACGTCGGACGTGACGAACGCGTCGCCCCCGGTCACCTCGTACAGCTTCTCGATCACGAACTGCGGCTTGATGATCCTCGACCCCCGGTCGTAGCGCAGGCAGTCCTTCGCCTTCCACAGCTCGATCTGCGCCCACCATGCCGCGAGCCCCTGCTGGTCGATCTTGTGCAGCTGCCCTTCGAGCTGCTTCAGCAGGTCCTCCAGCACCTCGGGCACGTTGCCGACGATCGGCACGTCGACCTTCACGCGCTTGGAGATCGACGACGGATCGATGTCGATGTGAATGATCTTGCGCGGTACCTGGCCGAAGTGGGCCGGATTCCCGATCACACGGTCGTCGAATCGCGCACCGATGGCAAGCAGCACGTCGCAGTGCTGCATCGCCATGTTGGCTTGGTAGGTGCCGTGCATGCCGAGCATACCGAGGAACAGCGGGTCGGTCGCCGGGAACCCGCCGAGCCCCATCAAGGTGTTGGTGCACGGAAAGCCGAGCAGCTTCACCAGCTTGGCAAGCTGCGCCGCAGCACCGGACAGAACCACGCCGCCGCCGGTGTAGACCATCGGCCGCTTCGCCTCGAGCAGGAGCTGCAGGGCCTTCTTGATCTGGCCCGGGTGGCCTTTCACCGTCGGGTTGTACGAGCGCATGGCGACCGTCTCGGGATATTCGAACCGGCAGACCGCGGTCGTCACATCCTTCGGGATGTCGACCAGCACCGGTCCGGGGCGCCCGGTTTGCGCGATGTGGAACGCCTTCTTGATCGTGAACGCGAGGTCGCGGACGTCCTTCACCAGGAAGTTGTGCTTCACGCACGGGCGCGTAATGCCGACCGTATCGACTTCTTGGAACGCATCGAGCCCGATCGCGTGCGTCGGCACCTGTCCGGTGATGATGACCATCGGCACCGAGTCCATGTACGCGGTCGCGATCCCGGTGACCGCGTTGGTCACGCCGGGTCCCGAGGTCACGAGCGCGACGCCCACCTTTTCGCTCGCCCGGGAATAGCCGTCTGCCGCATGCGTCGCGCCCTGCTCGTGCCGGACCAGGATGTGCTTCACCTTGTCCTGCTTGAACAGCTCATCGTAGATGAAGAGCACCGCGCCGCCGGGGTAGCCGAAGACGTATTCGACGCCCTCGGCTTGGAGGCAGCGGATCACGATCTCAGCGCCGGTGAGCTCGGGGGCCGCGAGCTTCACGCCTATGTCCATGCCCGTTTTCCCTATTCTGTTGAATATTTGGCGAAAACTATGAAAGGTAAAGGCTCGGTGCAGTTTGGTCAAGCGCGGCGCTCGGCGCGCCGAGGAGCGGCCGAAGCGGCGGGCGATATTTGATAACATGCCCGCCCGTTTAACTACGAGTCATGCGCCCGAGGGGGCGCCGCGGCCCGTGCGCATCGATAACTAGGGAATCCGCCTCTGGCCTCGCGCAACGAGCTGTCCGATTTTCTCGCCACCGTCGAGCGGCGTGCGTTTAAGCAGGCGTTGTTCGCGGTCCGCGACGAGCAGGCCGCGCTCGACGTCGTCCAAGATGCGATGCTGCGCCTGGCGGAGAAGTACAGCGGCAAGCCGATCGAGGAGCTCCCGCTCCTCTTTCAGCGCATCCTGCAGAACGTGATCCGTGACTTTTTTCGCCGCCAGAAAGTCCGCTCGCTGTGGACCACCTTGTTCTCCGCACTCACGCCCCACCGCGACGACGAGGATGCCGATCCGCTGGAAACGTTGGAATCGGCCGCCGGTGCGAACCTCGAACCGGGCCCGCAGGTCGCACTTGAACAATCCCAACTGCTTGATTTAATTGAGAATGAGATCAGGAAGCTGGCGGCCCGTCAACGGGAGGCTTTCTTGTTACGTTACTGGGAGGAACTGGACGTGGCCGAAACCGCTGCCGTGATGGGATGCTCGGAGGGCAGCGTGAAAACTCATTGCTCACGCGCCGTGCACACGCTGGCGGCCGCCCTTAAGGCCAAAGGTATTGAGCTGTGAACGAGTCGCTGTTCGCGCACAAGATTAAGGAAACGCTGGATGCCGGCCTGGAGATTGGGCCGGAGGTAGCGGCGCGCCTGAAAGTCGCGCGCGAACGGGCGCTGGAGCGCCACCGCGCGCCGGCGACCGCGTGGGTGCTGGCGGGCACCGGGCGCGCGGGCGTGCGACTGGGCGGCCCCACCCAGCTTCTGGCGCGCCTTCTCCTGCCAGCCGTCGTTCTCGTCGTGGCGGCCATCGGTCTGCAGCACTGGCAGGACGCCCAACAAGCCGCGCGGTCAGCCGCCCAGCAGGCAGCCGAGATCGAGGAGGTCGACACCGGCGTCCTGATCGGCGAACTCCCGATCAAGGCCTATCTCGACGAGGATTTCCAGGCATGGCTGCAGCGCACCTCGCAATAGCGCTTTGGCTATGCCTCGGCGCCTCCGTCGCCCTCGCCCAGACCAGCAAGCAAGATCCCTCCTGGAGCCAGCTCTCCGCGCAGCAGCAGCAGATCCTCGCGCCGATCCAGGGCGAGTGGGACAAGCTGGACCGGACGCGGAAGCGCAAGTGGCTCGGCATCGCCCAGCGCTACCCCAAAATGCAGCCCGCGGAGCAGGAGCGGCTCCAGCGGCGCATGAAGGAATGGGTCACGCTCACCCCGGAGCAGCGCCGCGCCGCGCGCGAAAAATACCGCGAATTCGAGCTGCTGCCGCAGGAGGACCGCCAGGCGATGCGGGAGAAATGGGAGCGCTACAAGCAGGAGCTTGAGCGCGAGCGCGCCGAGGCCGCGCGCGGTGCCGATGTCGCCGCCGAGAAGCCGGCCGAGGACGGGGCGGCCACGCCGGGCGCCCGACCGGGGGCGAGCGGCCCGCCCGAGCGGTAACGCGCCGCGCCCGCACTCCGAATGGCGCCGCCCGCCGCGCCGGCACCCCCGGCGCGAGATCCCTCGCTCACGCGCCGGCTGGCGAGCATGGCGTATGAGTCGCTGCTCGTCGTGCCGATCCTTTTCGCCGCGGCGGTCCCATCCCTCGTCGCGGGAAACTCGCGCCCCGAGGGGCTGGCGCGTTTCCTGTTCCAGGCCTACTTGCTCGCCGTGCTCGGGCTCTACTTCGTGTGGTGCTGGCGGCGCAGCGGCCAGACCTTGCCGATGAAAGCGTGGCGGCTGCGCCTGGTTCGGTACGACGGCGCGCCGGTCGAACTACCGCGCGCCATTGTGCGCTACCTGATCGCCGCGCCGGTACTCGGCGCCGGCGCCGTGGGAACCATCCTGCTCTGGCGGCAACCGAGCGCGATCCACTCGCTCGCGCTCGCCCCGGCCCTCATCGACATTCTCTGGAGCCTGGTCGACGAGCGTCGCCAGTTTCTGCACGACCGGCTCGCGGGTACCAGAATCACGATGGTCGAAAAGGCGCCAGCCAGGGTAGGCTGAAAGCGCTCGTTGCGGGTCGGCGAAAAGCCCCGCTCCGCGCTCACCGCCGCTCCACCCACCACATCATCGACACCGCCGTCAGCAGGAAAATCGCGCTCGGCAGCGCCGCGGCCGCGAACGGCGGCCAGTGCTCGAGCATCGCGACGTGCGAAAACAGATTGTTCAGGAAATGGAACAGCACGCCGAGCATCAAACCGGAGAATAGCTTCACGCCCACGCCGCCGGTGCGCGTGTGCACGTAGGCGAAGGGAAGCGCGAGCGCCATCATCACCAGCGCGGCAAACGGGTAGACGAGCTTCTTCCACAGCGCGATCTCGTAGAGATCGGTGCGCTGCTTGTTCGCCACAAGGTGCTGCTCGTACTGATACAAGCCCCACGCCGAGAGCTTCTCCGGCACCACCAGCAGCACCGACAGCATGTCGGGCGTCACTTCCGACACCCAGTCGAGCGTGGGGATCCGCTGCACGCTTGCGCCGTCGTCGCCGAACTTGGTCTGCACGATGTCGGACAGCCGCCAGGTGTTCTTCCCGGCGTACCGGCCGGCATCGGCCAGGCTGATTGAGAGCAAGCGGAAGTCGTGGTCGAACTGGAAGATGCGCACCCCCTTCAGCGTCGTATCGGGGAGCACCTCGTTCACATTCACGAACTGGGTATCGGATTTGACCCACAGGCCGGTGCGCAGATCCGAAGCGATCGACGCCCCGAGGCGTTCCAGGCGCAGACGCTGCGCTGCACGCTCGGCCTGCGGCGCGATCAACTCGCCGACGAGCAGCGTCAAAGCGACGAAGACGATCCCGATCTGCGCGAGCGTCGCTGCGGCCTGCCGCGGCGAGAAGCCCGACACCCGCAACACCGTGTACTCGGAGTTCGCGGCGAGCGTCGAGAGCGCCACCAGCGTGCCGATCAGCACCGCGATCGGAAATAGCTCGTAGACGTGGCCGGGCACCGACAGCGCCACGAACAGGAACGCCTGCGGCAGGCGGTAGGCGCCCTTGCCGAGATCGTTCAGCTCGTTGAGCAGGTCGAAGAACGCGAACAGCGCGAGAAACGCGACGAACGCGAACGCCGTCGCCTTGAAGATCTCGCGCGCGAAATAGCGGGTGATCGTCGTCATCGCCGCAGCCAGAGCCTGAAGCCGAGCGTGTTGCGCCACAGAAAGAGGAATGCCGTCAACCCCAGCATCGCGGCATGCAGCGCCCACCATCCGACCTCGAACCTCAGCCTGCCCTGGGCCACCCAGGCCTGCGTGATTCCGAGCAGGTTGCTGTAGATCATGTACGCCAAGACGGCGAAGATCAGGTTCACCGAGCGGCTCGCGCGCGGATTGACGAACGCGAGCGGAATCGCGAGCAGCGCGAGGTTCAGCGCCACCAGTGGCAGTCCGATGCGCCACATCAGCTCGGCGCGCGACTCGCGGGTCTTCGACCGCAAGAGCTCGAGCGTCGGCACAGTCTTGGGGTTGCCGCCGGGCGCCGCGGTGGCCTGCGCCTGGATCAGCTGCGCGTAGCGTTCGAACTCGATCACCCGATACGCGGTCGTCCCCGGGACGCCTTCGTAGCGCCGCCCGTTCAGGAGGACGGCGAAGCGGTCGCCGTTCGGCGCGGTCTCGATCAGCCCCTCGCGGCTTACGGTGACGCCGCTCTGGCCACGCTGGTTGCTGGCAATGAACACGTTGCGCACTACGCCTTCCTGCCCCTCGACGCCTTCGACGAAGAACACGCGCTCCGAGTTGGCCGACTCGCGGAACACGCCGGGCGCGATGCGCGATACTTCCTCGCGGTTGTCGAGCTTGCGCCGGTACTCCCCGGCGCGCTCGTTGGCCCAGGGCGACAGGAAGAGCGCGAGCAGCGTGATCAGAAACACGAGCGGACCGGCGAACGCGAGCACCGGGCGAATCCACGCGATCAGCGACACGCCGGAGGCGGCCCACACCACCATTTCCGAGTCCCGATAGCTGCGCGCGACCGTCATCAGCACCGACACGAACAGGGTCAGCGCGAGCAGGATCGGAAGGTAGTTGACGACGGTGAATCCGATCAGCGCCAGGACCGCATCCGAGGGGATCTTGCCCCCGGCGGCGCGCGCGAGCAGCCGCACCAGCTGGCTGGTCACGACGATCGCGAACAGCACCGCAAACACCGCCGCGGCCAAGCCGCCGCATTCACGCAACAGTGAGCGCTGAAAGATCACGCGGGTTCAGGCGGTGCGCACCGGATTTTGACGCGGCCGTTTCGAAGCGGCGATAATCACGTCGCCCCGAGACATCCCGACACACTCGGTCCGATACAACTCGATCAAACGGAGACCTGTTTGGAATTTAGCACGAAAGCCTTGGCGCCGGAGAAGGTCGCCGGCGGTTGTGTCGCACTCGGCGTGTTCGAGTCGCGCCGGCTCTCGGCCGCCGCCGAGTCGTTGGACCGCGCCGCGCGCGGCGCGCTGCGCGAGATCCTCAAGCGCGGCGATATGGACGGGAAGCTCGGCACCACGCGCGTACTGTACCAAGTGCCGCACGTTCGGGCTGAGCGCGTGCTGCTCGTCGGCCTCGGCAAAGAGCAGGAGCTCGGCGCCAAGGCCTACCGCGAAGCGATCCGCTGCGCCGTCACCGCCGTCGCCGAAACCGGCAGCGCGGACGCTCATCTGTACCTCGTCGAGCTGCCGGTGAAGGATCACGACCTCGCGTCGCGGGCGCAGCACGCGGTGAGCGTCGCGACCGAGGCGCTGTACCGCTTCGACCAGATGAAGAGCAAGAAGAGCCCGGCGCGAACCCTGAAACGGCTCGTGCTCGCGCTCGCGAGCGCCGCCGCGGCGGCGCCGGCCGAGCGCGGTCTGCGTGCGGGCCGCGCGATCGCCGCCGGCGTGTCGCTCACCAGGGACCTCGGCAACCTGCCGCCGAATGTCTGCACGCCAGCCTATCTTGCCGAACAGGCGCGGCAGCTCGCGCGCGAGTGGAAGCTCGGCGCCGAGGTGCTCGAGCGCCGCGACATGGAGAAGCTCGGCATGGGCGCGTTGCTGTCGGTCGCCAAGGGCTCGCGCCAGCCGCCGAAGTTGATCGACCTGCGCTACCGCGGCGGCGCGCGCAAAGCGAAGCCGATCGTGCTGGTCGGCAAAGGCGTCACCTTCGATACCGGCGGCATCTCGCTCAAGCCTGCAGCCGAAATGGACGAGATGAAATTCGACATGTGCGGCGCGGCGAGCGTGCTCGGCACCCTGCGCGCGATTGCCGAGCTCGCACCGGCGCTGAACGTGATCGGTCTGATCCCGACCACGGAGAACATGCCGGGCGGCGCCGCCTCGCGTCCGGGCGACATCGTCACCAGCATGTCAGGCCAGACGATCGAGATCCTGAACACCGATGCCGAAGGCCGCCTCATCCTGTGCGATGCGCTCACCTATGCCGAGCGCTTCGAGCCGGCGGCCGTGGTCGACGTCGCCACGCTCACTGGCGCGTGCATCATCGCGCTCGGACACGTCGCGAGCGGCCTCTACAGCAACCGCGACCCGCTCGCCGACGAACTGCTTGCGGCGGGGCGCGCCGCCTGGGACCGCGCGTGGCACCTGCCGCTCTGGGACGACTATGACGAGCAGCTGAAGAGCCCGTTTGCCGACGTCGCGAACATCGGCGGCCGGCCGGCGGGCAGCATCACCGCCGCGCGCTTCCTCGCGCGCTTCACGCACCAATATCCGTGGGCACACCTCGACATCGCCGGCACCGCCTGGACATCGGGCAAGAACAAGGGCGCGACCGGCCGGCCGGTGCCGCTGCTCACGACGTTCCTGTTGCATCGGGCGGCGCAGTCCTCGCGATGAAGGCCCTAGCGCGGAGGATGAGGGCTCGCTCGCGTGCATCGCGCCCGCCGGCGCCGCCCTTCGTCCGCCACGCTTCGTCCGCGCGATGACCCGGATCGACTTTTACACCGACGCGAGCGACCGGCTGCAGGTCGTGTGCCGGCTCGCGGCGAAGGCGATGGCGCAGAATCTGCGCGTGCTCGTCTACGCGCCGGACGGCGAGGTCGCGGCCGCAATCGACCGGCTCCTGTGGACCACGCCCGCGATCGGTTTCGTCCCGCACGTCATGGCCGAGCACCGGCTCGCGGCCGAGACCCCGGTGGTTATCGCGCGCGGCGCCGACGACGCGCCGCACGATGAGGTGCTGGTGAACCTCGACCGCGGCTGGCCGCCCGCGTTCGCGCGTTTCCAGCGGCTGATCGAGATCGTCACGCGCGACGCGGAGGATCGGCAGGCGGCGCGCGAACGCTACCGCTTCTATCGCGATCGAGGCTACCAGATCAATACCCATCGCCTCGCCGAATCCGGCCCATGACCGACGACGACATCCTCAACAAGGCCGAAGCCCTGCTGCAGCGCCATCGTGCCTCGCGCACCGCGCAGCGGGCGGACTCGGCGGCCGACTTCCCGGTCCTGACCGAGATCGTCGATGAGCCGCCGCTCATCCTGAACCTATCGCCGCCGCCGGCGCCGGCACCGGCGCCGGCGCCCACCGAGGCGGAGCTCGCCCAGCTCGAGCAGGACTTGCGGCTGCAGCTGCTTGCCCTGGTCGGCCCGGAGTTCGAGCGGCTGGTCGAAGCGAAAGTGCACCAGCGGCTCGGCACCAAAATCGACGAGGTCATGACCCTCACGCGCACCGTGCTCGAAGCCGAGGTGCGGGCGGTCGTGCGCGAGGCGCTCGCCGAGGTGATCGCCCGGGAGACCGAGCGTCTGAACGCCGCCAAGGCTCAGTCCGGCGACCAGAGCGACCTCGCGGCTCCGCTATAATCCGTCCGGTCGCGCGTTCGAGCGGACGGCGAAAAGAAGAGCGCCGCTTGAACGCGCGATTCGCTTTGAGCCAAATGGAACTTGCCAAAAGCTTCGATCCGCGCGCCGTCGAGACCCGTTGGTATGACGAGTGGGAGCGGCGCGGGTACTTTGCCGCCGGGACCGCGCCCGGGGTGCCCGGTTTCTGCATCCAGCTACCGCCGCCGAACGTCACCGGCGTGCTCCACATGGGCCATGCGTTCAACCAGACGATCATGGACGCGCTCACGCGCTACCACCGCATGCGCGGGCGGAACACCTTGTGGCTGCCGGGAACCGACCATGCGGGTATCGCCACCCAGATCGTGGTCGAGCGCCAGCTCGAGGGGCAGGGCTCCTCGCGGGCGGCAATCGGGCGCGCGCGCTTCATCGAGAAGGTCTGGCAGTGGAAGGAGCAATCGGGTTCGATCATCACCCAGCAGATGCGGCGCCTTGGCGCCTCGTGCGACTGGCGGCGCGAATACTTCACGATGGACGCGAAGCTCTCGCGCGTGGTGACCGAGACGTTCGTGCGCCTGTACGAGGAAGGCCTCATCTACCGCGGCAAGCGGCTGGTGAACTGGGACCCGGTGTTGCGCACCGCCGTCTCCGACCTCGAGGTGGAAAGCGAGGAAGAGGACGGTCGCCTGTGGCAGATCACCTACCCGTTCAAGGACGGCCCGGTCGGGGGGTTGCGCGGGCTCACCGTGGCCACCACGCGCCCCGAGACGATGCTCGGCGACGTCGCGGTCGCGGTGAACCCCGCGGACGAGCGCTACCGATCGGTGATCGGCAAGACGCTCGTGCTGCCGCTCGCCGAGCGCGAGATCCCGATCATCGCCGATGACCACGTCGACCGGAAATTCGGCACCGGCTGCGTGAAGATCACGCCGGCGCACGACTTCGACGACTACCAGATCGGGCAGCGGCACGCGCTGCCCCAGGTCAACATCTTTACGCTCGACGCGAAGATTAACGACAACGGACCGGCGCCGTACCGGGGCCTGGACCGCTACGAGGCGCGGCGGCGCATCGTCGCGGACCTGCAATCGCGCGGCCTGCTCGAATCGGTCAAGCCGCACCGCATGACCGTGCCGCGCTGCGGACGCACCGGCGCGGTCGTGGAGCCGATGCTCACCGACCAATGGTTCGTCGCGATGTCCAAACCCGCGCCGGCGGGCACTCTCGCCCCGGGCCAATCGATCGCGCGGGTCGCGCTCGACGTCGTGGCCCGCGGCGAGGTGAAGTTCTTCCCCGAGAACTGGGTCAACACCTACAATCAATGGCTCGCGAATATTCAGGACTGGTGCGTCTCGCGCCAGCTATGGTGGGGGCACCAGATACCGGCGTGGTACGACGATGCGGGTCGCATCTACGTCGCGCGGGACGAGGCGGCGGCCCGCGCGCAGGCGCTCGCCGCCGGCCACGACGGTGAGCTCGAGCGCGACCCCGACGTGCTCGATACATGGTTCTCATCGGCGCTCGTGTGCCACTCCACGCTCGGCTGGCCGAACCCGCAGGGCGAAGACCAGGCTGCCTACGAGCTCTATCTGCCCTCATCGGTGCTCGTCACCGGCTACGAGATCATTTTTTTCTGGGTCGCGCGCATGATCATGCTGACGACCCACTTTACCGGGCGGGTGCCCTTCCGCGCTGTCTACATACACGGCATCGTGCGCGACGCCGACGGCAAGAAGATGTCGAAATCGGAGGGCAACACCATCGATCCGGTCGACCTGATCGACGGGATCGCGTTGGAGGCCTTGCTCGAAAAGCGCACCAGCGGCTTGCGCAAGCCCGAGGATGCGCCGCAGATCCGCGCGCACACCCAGCAGGAGTTTCCGCACGGCATCCCGCCCTTCGGCGCGGACGCCCTGCGCTTCACGATGGCGGCCTACGCCACGCTGGGGCGCAACGTGAACTTCGACTTCAAGCGCTGCGAGGGGTACCGCAACTTCTGCAACAAGCTCTGGAACGCGACCCGGTTCGTGCTGATGAATACCGCGGACAAGGACTGCGGGCAGGACGAATCGCAGCCCCTCGAGCTCTCATTCGTCGATCGGTGGATCGCGAGCGCGCTCCAGCGCGCCGAGGCCGAGGTCGAGCGGGGCTTCGCCGAATACCGGCTCGACAACGTCGCCAACGCGATCTACCGCTTCGTCTGGGACCAGTACTGCGACTGGTATCTCGAGCTCGCGAAGGTTCAGCTCCAGGGCGGCAGCGCGGCCGCGCAGCGCGCCACGCGCCGGACGCTGGTGCGGGTGCTGGAAGCCGTGCTGCGCCTGGCGCACCCGGTGATTCCGTTCATCACCGAAGAGCTGTGGCAAAAGGTCGCGCCGCTCGCGGCCAAAGCGGGCGCGAGCATCATGATCGCGCCATATCCTACCTCGGCGCCGAGCAAAATCGACGAACGCGCCGAAGCCGAGGTCGCGCGGCTGAAGGACCTGACCAACGCCTGCCGCAACCTGCGCGGTGAAATGAACCTCACAAGCGAGCGGGTGCCACTGCTCGCCGAGGGCGATGGCGCCGTGCTGACGCCGATGTTTCCATACATGCGGTTCCTGGCGAAGCTGTCCGAAGCGACTGTCGTCGCGCGCCTGCCGGAAGTCGATGCCCCGGTAGAGGTGGTCGGCGACACGCGGCTGATGCTCAGAATCGAAATCGACGTCGCCGCCGAGGTGGCGCGGCTGGAAAAGGAAGCCGCCCGCCTGGCGGCCGAGATCGCCAAGGCCGAAGCGAAGCTCGGCAACGCGGGCTTCGTCGAACGCGCACCGGCAGCCGTCGTCGCCCAGGAGCGCGAGCGCCTCGCCGGTTTCCGCGGCACGCTCGACAAGGTTCAGGGGCAGCTCGACAAGCTTCGGTCGCGCGGCTAGCGCCGCTCACGCCATGCATCCCGCGCTGCGCGCCCTCCGGCATCGCAGGTTCCGCGTCTTCTTCATCGGCCAGGGCGTCTCCGTCCTCGGCGTCTGGATGCAAACCGTGGCAACGAGCTGGCTCATCTACCGGCTGACGGGTTCCGCATTCATGCTCGGGCTCGCCACCGGCGCGCTACAGCTGCCGATGCTGTTCCTCGCGCCGATCGCCGGCGTGTGGGCCGACCGGGTCGACCGCCGCCGGGTGTTGATCGCGGTGCAGTCGCTCGCCGCCGCGCAAGCGTTCCTGCTCGCGGCGATCGTCTACGCCGGCGTGGTCCAGGTCTGGCACGTGATCGCCATTTCGCTCTTTCTCGGCGCGATCAACGCCGTCGAGACCCCCACTCGCCAGTCGTTTCTGCTCGAGCTGGTCGAGTCAAAGGCCGACCTGCCGAACGCGATCGCGCTGCAGTCGCTGCTGTTCAACAGCGCCCGCTTCATCGGGCCGACGATCGCCGGTGTGATTCTCGCCGCCGCGGGTGAGGCGCTGTGCTTCCTGATCAACGGCATTTCGTACTTCGCGGTGGTGATCGCCTATTTGGCGATCCACGTCGCGCCGCGTGCCGTGACCGGCGCGCCGGCTGCGCTGTGGAGCGAGCTCGCAAGCGGCTTCCGCTACGCGTTCGGCTCGCTCGCGATGCGCCGCCTGATCACGCTGCTCGTCACCCTCTCGCTGTTCACCGCCCCGTGGCAGTCGCTGATGCCGATCTACGCCGGCGAGACGTTCGCCGGTGATTCGCGCACGCTCGGGATGCTGATCGGCGCGGTCGGCCTGGGCGGGATCGCGGCGCTCGCATTCCTCGCCGTGCGCTCGAGCGTGCGCGGCCTCGGTCGCATCATCGCGACGTGCGGCGTCCTCGCCGGACTCGCGCTCACGGGGTTCGCGCTCTCGAAGATCCTCTGGCTGTCGCTCATGCTGCTGCCGCTGTTCGGCTTTGGGCTGATCGCCTCGGTCGCGTCGTCGAACACGATCCTGCAGACGATCGCCGACGAGGACAAACGCGGCCGCATCATCAGCATCTACGTGATGATGTTCCTCGGCGTCGCCCCGGTCTCGAATTTCGTGAGCGGCCTGGTGGCCGAGGCGATCGGCGCGCAGTGGACGATGTTCGGGTGCGGGGTCGCCCTCACCGCCGCGACCACCTGGTTCGCAGCCAACCTCGACAGCTGGCGCCGGTCGGTGCGGCCAATCTACCTCAAGCAGGGCATCATCCCCGAAATCCGCGACTGACCGACCGTGCCGCACGCCCTGCACCTGCTGCGCGATGGCCGCATCAGGTTCTACTTCGCCGGCTTCGCCGTGGCGGGTATCGCAATGTTCATGCAGTGGACCGTGGTCGGCTGGTTCGTGTACCGGCTGTCCAACTCGGCGTTCCTGCTCGGGCTCGCCGGCTTCGCCTTTCTCATCCCAACGCTCGTCATCACCCCCGTCGCCGGACTGCTGGCCGACCGGGTGGATCGGCGCCGGCTGCTGATCTGTTCGCAGGCGCTGTCGATCCTGCTCGGCTTGTCGCTCGCCTCGCTCGCGCTCGCCGGCCTCGCGAACGCCCCGCTCGTGATCTGGATCGCGCTGCTCCAGGGCATGGTGGGCGCGCTCGACGCCTCGGCGCGGAATCTGTTTCTGCTCGACCTCGCGGGCCACCGCTCGAACCTGCCCCAAGCGATCGCGCTGCAGGGCATCACGATGAATCTCGCCCGCTTTGCGGGGCCCGCGCTCGCCGGCGTCGCGGTGGCGACCCTCGGCGAAGGCTGGACGTTCACGCTCGCCGCGTTCGGCTACGTGCCGCTGCTCGCGGCGCTCGCGCGGATCCGGCACCGCGCCGCCGCGCGTCCGGCGCGCCAGATGCCCTGGTTCGCCGAGCTTGCCGACGGCTTCCGTTACGTATTGCGGACCATGCCGGTGCGGCGGCTCGCGGTGGTGCTCGCGATCGTGAGCCTCACGATCGGGCCGTATCAATCGCTCATGCCGGTGTTCGCGCGCGATGCGCTCGGCGGCAACGCGCGCACGCTCGGCTGGCTGCTCGGCGCCGCCGGCTTCGGCGCGATCGGCGCGACGCTGTATCTCGCGTCGCGCCGCGGCGTGCCGGGGCTCGGGCGCGTCGTCGCCATCGCCGGCGTGACCACCAGCGTCGCGCTCGCCGGATTCTCGCAAACCGTTGCACTATGGCAGTCGCTCGCCGCGCTCGCCGTGCTCGGTTTCGGCTACATCGCCTTCGTGGCGTCGATCAACACGCTGATGCAGGCGCTCGCGGAAGACGACATGCGCGGGCGCGTCATCGGCATTTTCCTCATGCTCGCCTTCGGTTTCGTGCCGTTGGGCAGCTTGGCGCTCGGCGCCCTGGTCGAGCGGATCGGTCCGCGGCTCGCGCTCCTCGGGTGCGGTTTGACCGGACTCGCGGCGGCGGTGTGGTTTGCGCGCGGCTATCCCGCGTGGCGCGAAGCGGTACGCCCGCTGTACCAGCGCGCGGGCCTGCTTGCGCCGCCGAAACGCTAAGGTCGGCCCCCGCCAGTCGAGCCGGAGTGACCGCGTCGACCCGATCGCAGGTTGCACGCGGGCGGGTGCGCGCACGACCGTCAGGCAGCGTGCCGCGCTCGCCCAGCAGGCCCACGTCGGCCCCGACGTCGCGACGACCGGCGCCGTCCGGCGTCCGCCTGCGAGCGGGGGCGCCGAATCCGAGTCGCTGCGACCGGGCGCGTGCTAGCTGCGCGAGGCGAGCACGGCGCGCCGAGCCGGGCCGGCCCCACCGCCGACGTGGAACGCGGCGTACTGGACCGCGCCGCGCGCGGCCGCGCGGGCACCGTCTCCCTTCGCCCCGTGCGCCACGACCGCGAGCCAGCCGAGCACGAGCGCCGCGATGGCGAACGCCAACGCGCTGAGCGCTCCGGTCATGATCGAGAACGCGAGCGTTGCGAACAGATCGGCCAACGCCGCGTGGCGTTTGGAGTTTCCGGCTCTAGCTGCCATGCGATCCTCCGTGTTGGAGCGCGCATTACAACCTCGCGCCGAGGCATAGCCCCGCTCACCGCGAGGCACACCGGTGGCGAAATCTGGCAAGTCGATGTCTTTCAGGGCCGCCGCCCGCGCTCGGCCGGGCCATTCAGCCGCGTCTACGCCACCGCTCGCGCCGCCGCGAGTCCGGCGATCGATGTATTCCCAGCGCGAATGCATCACCGCCCCACCGGCACTGCTGCCTAGTTTCGGGGCCGTGTCTTCCGATACGCTCGAGTCAAGTGGTCGATCGCCGTGATCGCCGCCCAACGGACACTAGCAGACAGCAAAGAAAGCAACGATGAGCGCTCCACGGTAGCCAGCATTCAGGTGGTGATGGACGCTGCGGGACGAGGTCTCACCGTCCGGTGCCTGGAGGCGGGCCTCGAACGGCACGTGTGGGTAGACTGGCGCACGTTCCAGCAGTTTCTCGCCGCGGGTGAGACGATTTACGTCGACACGCCGGCCATCGCGACCGAGCATTCCCGCGCCAACGGCTAACGTCCCTCCGCGGCGGGTCAATCCCGGCGGCCGCTCGCCGAAAATGCGGAGAATCGGGCAGAAGTTGGCAAGCCAATGGCTTCTCGCGCCCGTAGGCGGCGGCCGGTGATGCATGATGTATAGTCGGCCGCGGTCGAACAGCACGCCGCCGCGCACGCATGAGCCGCAGAATCGCCATCGTCGAGGACGACGCCGCCATCCGCGAGAACGTCGCTGACACGCTGCGCCGCCAAGGATACGAGGTCGCCGTCCACGCCGACCGAGCGCAGGCGCTCGCCGCGTTCCGCAGCCGTCTGCCCGAGCTCGCGATCGTCGACATCGGACTAGGCGCGGAGGTGGACGGCGGCTTCACGCTGGTGCGCGAGCTGCGCGCGATGTCCGAGACGGTGCCGATCATCTTCCTCACCGCGCGCGACAGCGACTTCGATCTCGTCGCGGGGCTGCGCGTCGGCGCCGATGACTACCTCACCAAGAACGTGAGCATGCATCACCTGCTCGCGCGGATCGCCGCCCTCTTCCGCCGCATCGACGTGCTGCGCTCGCCGCCGCGGGCCGAGGAGACCGTCGAGCGCGGATCGCTCAAGCTCGACCTCAAGCGCATGACCGCAGCGTGGCGTGGCCAGCCGATCGACCTCACGCTCACCGAGTTCTGGATGGTGCACGCGCTCGCGAAGTACCCGGGGCACGTGAAGAGCCGCGACAGCCTGATGTCGGACGCGAATCTGGTCGTCGACGACGCGACCGTCACCTCCCACATCAAGCGCATCCGCAAGAAATTCATCGCCGTCGATACGACTTTTGATGCGATCGACACCGTCTACGGCATGGGCTACCGCTGGACCGCGGGCTAGGCCCGCGGAACGCCGCGCCGAGGATCCGCGCGCGCGGCTCTCGATCCGCGCGAAGGTGGTGCTCGTGTCGCTCGCCCTCGCCCCGATCCCGTTCGTCGGCTACGGCTACGTGCGCGAGATGGAGAACGTGCTGCGCACCGCGCAGGAGCAGCGGGTGATCGCGACCGCGCGTGCCGTCGCCACCGCATTGCACGACCGGCCGCGACTGCTCGAGTTCCGACCCGACGAGGACGGCAGCGGTCACCGCCCCGCCGCGCGCGCGGCGACGCAGGAGATCGAGCTGATCCTGACCGGCTTGCGGCGCGCGAGCTCGCGAATCTTCGTCATCGACCAGCAACGGCAACTGCTCGCGCTCGCCGGCAGCCTGCGGCAGGAACCGGCCGCGGAAGCGCCGCCCGAGCTCGGCAGCTGGGCCTGGATTCAATCGCGGGTACTGCGACCGCTGTGGTCACTGCTACTCGAGCGCCCGCGGGAGGACTTCGACGACGCCATCCCCGAGGCGATCCTCTCGGGCGGCCGGGTCGTCGACGCCGCGCTATCCGGTGTCCCGGCGTCGCGCTGGCGCCAGACCCCTGACGGGCGCGCCGTGATCCTGGCGGCCGGCCATCCAATCTGGAGCGGGACCGAGGTGATCGGCGCGGTCGTCGTCGAGGAGACGACCAACAGCGTGCTCACGCTGCGCAACCGCGTCTTCGAGCAGCTCCTCACCGTGACCGCGGCGGTGTTCGTGCTCGGCGCGTGCACGCTGTTCTTCTTCGCCTCGCGCTTGTCGCTGCGGCTGCGGCGATTGCGCGACGAAGCCGAGCACGCGATCGACGCGCACGGCCGGGTACGCCGCGCCATCCAGGGCACGCGCGACGGCGACGAGATCGGCGACCTCTCGCGCAGCTTCGCGACGGTGCTCGATCGACTCGCCGAATACAACGAGTACCTTGAGCGCATTGCCGACCGCCTGTCGCACGAGCTGCGGACCCCGATTGCGGTGGTGAGCTCCTCGCTCGACAACCTGCGCACGCGCGCCATCCCGGAGGACGCGCAGGTCTACATCGCGCGCGCCGAGGAGGGCGTGCATCGGTTGACCGCGATCCTCACGCGCATGAGCGAGGCGACACGCCTCGAGCAGACGCTGCGCGCGACCGAGCGCGAGCGGTTCGATCTCGGCCGCGTCGTCTCGGGCTGCGTCGCCGGCTACACCGCCGCCTTCCCACAACACTGCTTCGAGCTGCGCTTGCCCGAGCGCCGCATCGAGCTCGACGGCGCGCCCGACCTCGTGGCGCAGCTGCTCGACAAACTGGTCGACAATGCGCGCGACTTCACCGAGCCCGGCCAACCGATCGAGATCGCGCTCGACGCCGCCGGACCGGCGGCGCGGCTCTGCGTGTCCAACATCGGACCGCTGCTGCCGGAGGCGATGGCCGACCGGCTCTTCGAGTCGATGGTGTCCGTGCGCTCCCCAGCCGCCAAGGGCGACCACCCGAGCCGCACCAAAGCCGAGCCGCACCTGGGCCTCGGCCTGTTCATCGTGCGGGCGATCGCCGAGTTCCACGGCGGCACCGCGACGGCGCAAAACCGCGCCGACCGCGGGGGCGTCTTGGTCGAGGTGAGGTTCCCGATCGCCGCCGCACCGGGGCCGGCCCCGGGCTGATGCGGCCGCGGCCCGCGCTAGCCGTGCCGGCGCGACACCCGCCGCCGATGAACCGCCCGCGCACGCCGCACGGAACTACTTCTTGCGCATGAAAAAGACGAACTCTTTGCCGGCCTCGGCGTGCGATAGGAGGCTGTTCCCGGTTTGCTTGGAGAACGCCTGGAAGTCCTTCACCGAGCCCGGGTCGGTCGCCACGATGCGTAATACCTGACCGCTCGCCATCTCCGCGAGCGCCTTCTTGGTGCGCAGGACGGGCAGCGGACAGTTCAGGCCGCGGGTGTCGAGGTCCCTGTCGAAATCCACGATGGCCGGTGCTCCTGGTTCGGGCGTTTGGCCGCCGTTTATAGCCGGTTCGGCGGCCGACTTCAAGCGCGCCGACACGAGCGACGGCTCGCCGCGGCGCGCCTCTTGTACACTAGCGCACCGCGGGTCGCCGATCGGATAGAGCATACCAAGCTAATGGCGCGTCCCCCCCCACCGCCCGGCAGAGAGCAGCCCGCGCCGGCCAGCCGCTGGCTCGCCTTGGTCACCCAGCTTCCGCTCGACGACGCCGCGGGCCGGATGAAGGTGCTGCGCATGCTCGAGACGCTTGGCTGCGCGGTCCTGCGGGACGGGGTCTATCTGCTGCCCGATTCGGCGCAGAACCGCCAGGGATTCGCCAAGCTCGCCGAAACCGTCGACCGCATCAGCGGCAGCGTCTATCTCCTCGCCGTCAAGGCGATGGACGAGAAGCAAGCCGCGCATTTCCGCGGGCTATTCGACCGCTCGGCAAAGTACCGGGAGCTCATCATGACCATCGAGTCGCTCGAGGCCGGCTTCGGCGTCTCCGACCCGGCCGCCATCGGCCGCGTCCTGGGCAAGCAGCGGCGCGATCTCGAGGCGATCTGCACCCTCGATTTCTTCGACTCGCCGCTGCGCCGAAAGGCCGAGAACGTGCTCGCGAGCATGGAGGCGAAGGTACGGCTGATGATGTTTCCCGAAGCCTCGGGCGCGGCGCCCGGCGGGTCCGTTTCGCGCACCGACCGGAGCTACTTCCGGCGCGCCTGGGCGACGCGGAAACCGCTGTTCACGGACCGCCTTGCCTCGGCGTGGCTAATCCGCCGTTTTATTGACCCTGAGGCAACCATGATCTGGCTCGACAAGAGCCAGTCGTGTCCGGCGACGGCCGTGAGCTACGGCTTCGATGGCGCGACCTACCGCAACAGCAAGACCCACGTCACGTATCAGGAGCTGCTCGGCAGCTTCAAGCTCGACCGCAACCCGGCGCTAGCGCGGATCGGCAAGCTCGTGCACGCGCTCGAAGCCGGTGAGGCCAAGGTCGCCGAGGCGGCCGGCGTGGAGACGCTGCTCGCCGGGGCGAAGCGTCGCGCCAATACCGAGGATGAGCTGCTCGCCGAGACCGAGAAGACCTTCGATCTCCTCTACGAAGCCTACTTCGAAGTGCCGACCAAAGCGTGAGCCGCGGCGCCGCGTCGCCTCGCCGCCGTTCACCACTTCTTCCGTTCTTTTGCCTCAGCGATCTGCTGCGCGCGCAGCTCCCGCAGACGAGCGTCGATCATCGAGAGGGTATAGAAGTCGCCGTCCCCGGCGGTCTGCGCGAACCGCAGCTGCTCGATGGCGGAGGCGAGCCCGCCCTGGAGGTAGTAGAACTCGGCGAGCGCCCGGTGCTGCTGGGTGCGGTTGCCGAGCCCCGAATACGCCTTGGCAAGCAGGCCGTACACGCGCGCCCAGCGCGGCCGTTGCTTAACGAGATCATTGAGCAGGTCCACCGCCTCGCGGTTGCGGCCGAGCTTTTGCAGCACCGCGGCATCGTCGTACTTGACCGCTACGTTGGCCGGAAAAGCCTGCCGCGCAGCGGCGAGCAGCTTCTCGGCTCCCGCCACGTCGCCCGATTCGGTCTTAATCCGGGCCGCGAGGGTCTCGTACATCGGGTACGACGGCGCGAACTTTCGCGCGATGTCGATCTGCACCTGTGCCGCCTTGAAGTCCTTTGCGCGCACCAGGGCGGCCGCATAGCCGTAGTGCACGGCGGCCTCGTCGACGTAGCGCTTGTCCTGGAGCGCGTCGCGGAAAAATATGACCGCATCTTCGGCACGACCGTCGTCGGCACGCAGCTTCGCCCGCACCAGCTGGAACTCGCCGCTGTCGGGTCGCTGGCGATAGGGCGCGTTCGCCGCTCGCGCCTGCATGTCGGCGATCCGCTCGGTGGTCAAGGGGTGCGTGCGCAGGTAGGCCGGCGCATTGTTGTCGTACAGCCGCGTCGCCTTGTCCAGCCGCTCGAAGAATGTCGGCATGCCGCTCGTGTCGTACCCGCTCGCCTCGAGAATCTGGAACCCGACGCGATCCGCCTCGCGCTCGAAATCGCGGCTGTAGTTGAGGAACACGGCCGCCGGTGCGCCTTGCGCGGTGGCCATCGCCGCGCTCGCGACCTGCGTGTTCGACCGCGCGGCGACGAGAGCGAGGGCCATCGCCAAGAGCGACGCGGTCTGCACCTTGCTCTGCGCCTCCATCTGGCGCGCCGCATGGTGTTGGAGCACGTGCGAGATCTCGTGCGCGAGCACCGACGCGAACTCGGACTCGGTCTGCGCGGTGAGCAACAGGCCGCTGTGCACCCCGACGTAGCCGCCCGGCAACGCGAAGGCGTTGATGGTCCGATCCCGGACGACGAAGAACTCGAAGTCCTGATGGGCGTCGGGGCTGGCCGACACCAGCCGGAAACCGACGTTCTGGACGTACTCCGAGATCTCGGGATCGTCGATGTAGTCCGGGTCGCTGCGGATCTCGCGCATGATCGAGTCGCCAATCTGGCGCTCCATCTGGGGCGTGAGCTCCGCCTGCGCGCTTTCCCCCAGGTCGGGCAGGTTCTGGGGCCAAGCGGCGCTGCTCAGGACGAACGCGACGACGAGAAAAAGCCAATAGAAGCAACGCACCACGCTATGATACCTTGCCGCCGCGTTCGTTCCCTGCGGCGCGGCGATTCCGCCGCAGCGGGGCATAATCGCCATGTCGGACATAGGCTTAGGGATGGCACTCACTCATTTTGACCGCCAGGGCGCAGCCCACATGGTAGACGTCGGCGAGAAGGCCGAGACGCACCGGCTCGCGCGCGCCGCCGGCCGGATCGTCATGCAGCCGCAAACCCTGGCGCTGATCCGCGCCGGGAGCGCCGCCAAGGGCGACGTGCTCGGTGTCGCCCGCATCGCCGCGATCCAAGCCGCAAAGCGCACCGCCGAGTTGGTGCCGCTCGCGCACCCGATTGCGCTCACCCGCGTCGCGGCGGAGTTCGCGGACGATGCGGCGGAGCCGTCGGTTTCGCTGGTCGTCACCGTCGAAACGGTGGGCCGCACCGGCGTGGAGATGGAGGCGTTGACCGCGGTCAGCGTCGGACTGTTGACGATCTACGACATGTGCAAGGCGGTCGATCGCGGGATGCATATCGAGTCGATCCGCTTGATTGAAAAGACCGGCGGGAAGTCCGGACGCTACCTGAACCCCGAGACGCCGTAGGCAGTCTGTGGGACGGCTGGAGCAGGAGCGAACTCTCTTATATCCTGGCGCAGTAGCGCGGCTCCAGCCGCCGGCACAGTCACAGTGAGGACAGAGCGCGAAGATGGTGAATCGTTCCCGTAGAGATGCATTGCGCCGCGTCGGCGCTTCCGGTGCGCTGTTCGCCGCGTTCGCGGCCGGGGTGATCAGGCCATCGCCTGCGCTCGCCGCGCGAAACCAGAGCGCGTTCGACGCGCAGACGATGGCGGAAGCGATGCGCAGCCTCGGCATTGCCGGCACGGTGGAGAGCCAGGACATCCAGATCAAGGCACCCGAGATCGCGGAGAACGGCGCGGTCGTCCCGATTGAGATCACGAGCACCATCCCGGGGACCCAGAGCATCTCGGTGTTCATCGAGAAGAACCCCTTCCCCTACACCGGGACGTTCGACGTCTCGCAAGGCGCCCTGCCGTTCGTCGCGCTGCGCGTCAAGGTCGGCGAGAGCTCGGCGGTACGGGTCGTGGTCGCAGCCGGCGGCAAGTACTACGCGGCCGCCAAGGAAGTCAAAGTGACGATCGGCGGTTGCGGCGGCTGACGCCCGCGCCACGTGACCGGGGGAACTTCGATGGCCGAGCCGATGAAAATCCGCGCGACGCTGCAGGGTGATGTGGCCGACATCCGGGTGCTGATGGCGCACCCGATGGAAACCGGCCTGCGCAAGGACGCCGCGGGCAAGGTGATCCCGGCGTTATACATTCGGGCAATCACCGCGCACCTGAACGGCCGGACGGTGTTTCAGGCCGAGATCAGCCAGGCGATTTCGCGCAACCCGGTGTTCGCGTTCAAAGTGAAAGGCGCGAAGGCCGGCGACCGGCTCGAGATCATCTGGGAGGACACCGCCGGGGACCGGCGTGCCGACGAAGTGACGCTCGGCGCGAGCTAAGATCGAAGCGGCCGGCGCAGCCGGTTGGCGCCGATCTCGGGCCGAGCGGCGCACCGCAGTCGGCACGTGCGGCCCGATCGCGGCACGGGGGCCTTAGTCGAGGACAATGCATGGCGCAGCAGCGAATGGTTGTCGCCGCCCTCGCGGCGGCGGTGGCGGTCCTGACGCCGGGCCAGCGCGCGGCGGCGCAGGCCAAGCCGCCGACCGAGACCGATCCGGTCACGGCCGAGTTCGAGAAGTTTCGCGCCGTGCTCGAGGACGACAACCCCGCCGAGCTCTTCGAAGCGCAGGGCGCGCAGCTCTGGAAGGCGAAGCGCGGGCCGCGCGCCGCCTCGCTCGAACGCTGCGACCTCGGCCTGGGGCCCGGCGTGGTCAAGGGCGCCTATGTCCAGCTGCCGCGCTATTTCGCCGACGTCGACAAGGTGATGGATGCGGAGCGCCGGATCGTGCATTGCATGGTGACCCTGCAGGGATTCCAAGCGGAGGAAATCGCGAAGCGCCCCTTCAGCACCGACGCCTATACGCCCGACCCCGTGGTCTTGGTGACCTACGTCGCCGGGCAGTCCCGCGGCATGAAGATCGCAGTGCCCCAGAAACATCTCCAGGAGCGCGCGGCCTACAAGGTCGGGGAGGAGGTCTTTTTCTATCGCGCCGGGCCGTATGACTTCTCGTGCGCCACCTGTCACGGCGCGGACGGCAAGCGCATTCGCACGCAGCTACTGCCGAACCTCACCAACCCCGAGCAGGCCTTCCGCGGCTTCGAGGGCTGGCCCGGCTACCGCATGACCGGGGGCGTCATGCATACGCTACAGTGGCGCATGAACGACTGCTTTCGCCAGCAGCGTTTCCCGGAGCCGGGGTACGTCTCGGACACGATCAGCGCGCTGCTCACCTACCTCGGGGTGAACGCGAATGGCCATGTGTACAAGGGCCCCGGAATCAAGCGCTAAACGGGCGCGGCGCAGCATGCGGGCGCGCACCGCATCGCTGCTCGGCGTCGCGGTGGCCGCGCTCGCCGCCGCGCCGCCAGCGCTGGGCGACGACAGTCACGCCGAAGCGATGGCCCTGATCAAGCGCGACTTCAAGTCGACCGGCATCGCCACCCTGGACCGCCTCGACGAGGACGGCGTGCAAGCCGTCTGCAACCGCACCCACGACAACCCGGCCAAGGAGATCGCCGAGCGGCTGGAGCGCGACCAGCTCGAAACGATCAAGTACCCCGGCGAGGGCAAGCTGATCGGGGATTGGAAATCCGGCGAACGGATCGCGCAAGACGGCCGCGGCATGACCTGGAGCGACCGGCCGGGGAATCCGGGCGGCGGCAGCTGCTACAACTGCCACCAAATCGGACCCAAGGAGACCTCGTTCGGGACCATCGGACCGAGCCTCTACCAGTTCGGCAAGCTGCGTGGCCAAGGCGGCGACGTGCAGAAGTACGTCTACGGAAAAATCTACAACGCCAAAGCCTACAACCTGTGCTCGCTCATGCCGCGTTTCGGCTACGTCGGCGCGCTCACGCCGCAGCAGATCGAGGACCTGGTCGCCTTGCTCCTCGACCCGAACTCGCCGGTGAACCAGTAAGCCCGATCCGTCTTCGGTGAACCGCAGAGCGTTCCTCGAAACGTTGGCGGCCGCCGCCGCGTGCGGGCTCGCGATCGACGCGCCCGAGGCGCTCGCGAGCGCGAGCGCCGATGCGCTGTACCGGGTGCCGACGTTCGGCAACGTGTCGCTGCTCCACATCACCGACACGCACGCGCAGCTCCTGCCGATCTACTACCGCGAGCCGAGCGTGAACATCGGCGTCGGCGGCGCGCGCGGCAAGCCGCCGCATCTCGTGGGCGAGCGGCTCCTCAAGGCATTCGGCATCAAGCCGGGCGCGCGCGCAGCCCACGCGTTCACCTATCTCGATTTCGCGCGCGCCGCGCGCACCTACGGCAAGCTCGGCGGCTTCGCGCACCTGGCGACGCTGGTGAATCGCATCCGCGCCGAGCGTCCGGGCGCGCTGCTCCTTGACGGCGGCGACACCTGGCAGGGCTCGGCGACCGCGCTCTGGACAAAGGGCGCGGACATGATCGAGGCGCAGCGGCAGCTCGGTGTCGAGATCATGACCGCGCACTGGGAATTCACCTACGGTCAGGCGCGTATCCAGGAGGCGATCGGGACGGGGCTCGGCGACCGCATCGAGTTCGTCGCCCAGAACGTCCGAACGCAGGATTTCGGCGAGCCCGTGTTTAAGCCCTGGACGATGCGAACCGTGCGGGGCGTGGCCGTCGCAATCGTCGGTCAGGCCTACCCGTACACCGCGATCGCGAACCCGCGGCGCTTCGTCGCCGACTGGACGTTCGGCATCCAAGAGGACACGCTGCAGAAGCACATCGACATCGCCCGGGCGAAGGGGGCACAAGTCGTGGTGCTCCTCTCGCACAACGGGATGGACATCGACCTCAAGCTTGCAAGCAGGGTGCGCGGGATCGACGCGATCCTCGGCGGGCACACGCACGACGCCGTGCCGCAGCCGTCGATCGTGAAGAATGCCGGCGGCCAGACGATCGTCACCAACGCCGGTTCGAACGGCAAGTTCCTCGGCGTCCTGGATCTCGACGTGCGGGGCGGCGGGATTCGCGACTTCCGCTACCGCCTCCTGCCGGTGTTCGCCAATCTGCTCGCCGCAGATCCGGCGATGGATGCGCTCATCGGCAGGCTGCGCGCCCCCTACGCGGCAAAGCTGGCCGAGAAGCTGGCGACCACCGAAGGACTGCTGTACCGCCGCGGCAACTTTAACGGCACGTTCGACCAGCTGATCCTCGATGCGATGATCGAGGTCCAAGGCACCCAAATCGCCTTCTCGCCCGGCTTCCGGTTCGGCACGACGGTGCTGCCGGGCGACGCCATCACGCGGGAGGACGTGATGAACCAAACGGCGATCACTTACCCGCAGTGCACGCTGAACGATTTGGCCGGCAGCGAGATCAAGGCGATCCTCGAAGACGTCTGCGACAACCTCTTCAATCCCGACCCTTACCTCCAGCAAGGCGGCGACATGGTCCGCGTCGGCGGACTCACTTACGCCTGTAACCCGAGCGCGAAGATGGGGGGCCGCATCTTCGACCTGCGACTCGGCGGCAAGCCGCTCGAAGCGGACAGGCGGTACAAAGTCGCCGGCTGGGCATCGGTGCAGGACGATCCGCAGGGCGAGCCGATCTGGGAGGTGGTCACGAAGTATCTGCGGGACCGGAAAGTGATCGCGTCGCGGCGGCCGAACCTTCCCCGGCTCGAGGGCGTTGCGGGCGACGCAGGGCTCGCCTGAATCACCGCCCTGGCGGGGCACGAGATCCTGGCCGAGCACACTGCGGGAGCGACGCCGCGCGGCTAAGGGCAGACCGGTGCCGGTCGCTCGCGGGCGGCCACTTCGCCCGCCGGCGGCCTCCCCACCGACGGTCCGCGCGCCGCGGGCGTGCTGGCGGTCGGGCTTAAGCCGGCGGTGGGCGTGTTCTTTCGGTTCCGCTCGGCGGCGCGGCCGTCGCTGCTTGAGGTCCGAGCGCTAGTCCGATCCGTTACCAGGGCGCCACCGGCACCACCGACAGCACGTCGCCGGTGTTCGCATTCAACAAAACGGCCATGTCCTCCTTCTTGGCGCGCATCGGCAGCCAAGCGATCTGGCTCTCTGCCAGGCCCGAGGCCTTCACGGCGGCGTCGATCAGCGCGCTCTTCGCGGGATTGAGCTCTTTCAGTTTGGCGAGCGGCTGCGCCTTGTCTCGCGCACGCGCCCTGCGGTCCTCATAGCGCACATAGTGCTGCGGGAAGTCTTCCAGATCCGCCCCGCCGTCCACAGCCGAGAACAGGATTCGCTCCCGCTCCTTAGGGTCAGACGGCATGTCGGCCCATACCAGCTTGGGTCCGGCGATCGGCAGGTGTGCGAACTCCGTGGCGGATGCTTTAGCCAACTCCTCCGGCGCAATGTCGCTCGCCAGCACCAATTCGAACCGATCCACGACGAACACCACATATGCCGGCCGCGCTTGAACCATGACGTTGAGCCCGTACACCAAGGCCGCGACCTGCACCGCGCCAATGACGGCGAGGTCGAGCTTCAGATGCTTCTTCTTGGTGTTGAAGATGATCAGCGTGATCATGGGGCCGAGCACGACGTCCACGCCGAGCAGCACCAAAAACAGATGCACCGCGCCGGCGGCCTGCAGGTACGGCTGCGGAAACCAAACCAGCAGCATCGAGAGCAGCACTACAGTGCCGATGCTCAGGCTGATCGACAAATGGATGGCCGAGGCTTTCCAGCGCGACATGGCTCGCGCTGGACGGCTCGCCTCTGCAGTGAACCCATTGAGCGTCTCTTCGGACATACCTATCGTTCCTCGACGGCGGTCTGGTCGAACACCCACAAAGTCTATGCGCAAGGGGTCTTTCGGCGCTGCGAACATTGCAACGGCGCGGCGCAAAGCGCACCGCAAAAGAAAGGGCGCCCCCGAGAGGGCGCCCTAGTCCGGACTGTTGCG
>Ga0187846_10000165_pt1 | contig 39423 bp, 38 predicted proteins | sample TC_taG_FD_161473 | JGI IMG/M metagenome (GOLD analysis project Ga0187846, IMG submission 161473) | Biofilm microbial communities from the roof of an iron ore cave, State of Minas Gerais, Brazil - TC_06 Biofilm (v2) | ecosystem: Environmental > Terrestrial > Deep subsurface > Cave > Wall biofilm... | reverse complement strand
CGCAGGCCATTCAGGTCTTCGAAAATCTCAAAGCCGTCTTGGCCTCCGCCGGCGCGACGCTCGACGACATCACGAAGATGACCACCTACGTCACCAACGTGACCTACCGGCCGAAGCTCGCGGAAATCCGGGGGCAGTATTTCAAGACCTATTTTCCGCCAAACACGTTCGTGGTGGTCTCGAGCCTCGCCACACCGGAGTTCCTGCTGGAGATCGAGGCCGTCGCGGCCTGCCCCTGAGCGCTCCGCGCCGTCGCGGGGCGTCCACGAGACGCGTCGCAAACGCGAGTTAAGGAGCCTTCTCGATCAGGTCCTCGAAGTAGCTCCGCCAGCTTTCCGGCAGCGCAGGCACCCGGATCGCCCGCTGCAGCAGTTCGGCGGTCACGCGTTTGCCAGCATACAGCTGGGTGATGTCCGCCACGGTGATTCCGTGCGGATCGCGGCTGATGGCCTCGATCCTATCGCCCGCGGCGACTTCCCCTTCGCGCAGCACGCCCAAATAGAATCCGGTCCGTCCGCTGGCCAGAAACTTCTTGATGATGTCGGCCCGCCCGAACTTTATTCCGAGTTTGTAGCACGGCATGCGCGGTTCCGTCACCACGACCTCCGCCGTCCCCATCCTGAATCGGTCCCCGATGCGCACGTCGCCCTCCAGCAGCCCGCGCGTTGTGAGGTTCTCTCCAAACATGCCCCACGGTAGCTCCATTCCGGGCAGTTCCCGCCGCCAGTCGGCGTAGTGCTCGGACGGATAGACGTAGACGGCCTTGGTCGGGCCCCCGTGCACGGATAAATCGGCCTGGCTATCGCCGTCCAGGTTGAGCGACCGCATCATGACGGCGCCCCCGACGGGCTGCTTGAATATCCCCGTGGTGACGATCTTGCCCCTCCAGGCGACTTCACGCGGACGACCCACGTTGACGGAGACGATCTCCATACGCTCCCCCCTCGGTGCACCCACGCACCCAACAACCGCCGCAGGGGAGCAGATATTCCCGTTCGAAATACAGGGCATTCGGAGCCTTCCGGCGCCAGCGGCGTGCGGACGTCCGGCGGCAGGGAAAGGAGAGGCGGATGGACCTGGGCCTGGACGGCAAGGTGGTCTTCATCACGGGGGGATCGAAGGGCATCGGCCTTGCCTGCGCGCGGGAGTTCGCGAGAGAGGGCGCCCGCGTGGCCATCTGCGCGCGGCACGAGGATGGACTGCGGCGAGCCGCCGAAGCGATCCGGGCGGCCGCCATGGACTCCGTGTTTACCGTCGCCGGGGATATGGCCCGGTGGGATGATACGAAGCGCTGCGTCGATGCCGCGGCGGCGCACTTTGGCGGACTCGACGTCCTGGTCAACTGCGCCGGCGCCTCGCCGGGCGGCCTGATCCTCAACCTCAGCGAAGAGGACTGGCAGCTGAGCCTACAGCTGAAATTCATGGGGTACGTGCGGTGCGCCAGGGCCGTGATCCCCCATCTCCTGAAGCGGGGCCGCGGGCGGATCGTCAACGTCGTCGGAAACGACGGCATCAAGCCCGCGTACTGGGAGCTGACCGCCAGCGCCGCGAACGCCGCCGACCTGGCCATGACCTCGGCGCTCGCCGAGCAGTATGGCCCCCGCGGAATCCTCGTCAACGCCGTGAACCCCGGCCCCGTGGCCACCGACCGATGGGACGGGCTGGTGCGAGCTTACGCCCGCGACAAGGGGATGTCGTTCGATCAGGCGAGCGCGCAGGCCATCCGGAGCATGCCCCTCGGCCGGATCTGCACGCCCGAAGAGGTCGCCGCGGTCGTGGTCTTCGTGGCTTCGGAGCGGGCGAGCTTCATGAACGGCGCTTGGATCACGCTGGACGGCGGGCAGCGCAAAGCGATCATGGACGTCTGATGCTGATCGGCGCATCGCCCAGGCGGAAGGAAGATCCACGCTTGCTCACCGGACGGGGACGGTACGTGGACGACGTCCGGCTGCCCCGGATGCTCCACGCCGCGATCGTCCGCGCCCCGCACGCCCACGCGCGGATCCGCGGCATCGATTCCGCGGCGGCGAGTGCGGTCCCGGGCGTAGTGCTGGTGGCCACCGCCCGGGACCTCGGCGAGGTGCGCCCCATCCCCATCCGGCTGGGACCGAATCCGTCGCTGGTCCCCTTCCTGCAACCTCCCCTCGCGCGGGGACGGGTGCGCTACGTCGGCGAGCCGCTCGCCTTGATCGTGGCGGCCGACCGCCACATCGCCGAAGACGCCGCGGACCTCGTCGCCGTCGACTATGAGGCGTTGCCGGCGGCGGTCACCGCCGAGGAGGCGCTGAGCCCCGCCGCCGCGGTGCTGCACGACGGCAGTCCCAGCAATCTCGCGGCGCGGCTGGAGACCGTGGTCGGGAATCCGGAGGAGGCGCTCGCCCGCGCCGAGCTCCGGATCCGCCGGCGCTTCAGCGTGCAACGCCACACCGGGGTGCCCCTCGAGACCCGCGGCCTCGTAGCGGCGCATGATGCGGAGAGCGACGTCCTGACGATCTGGGGGCCCACGAAGGTCCCGCACTTCAACCGCGGCGTGCTCGCCGATCTGCTGGGGTGGCCCGCCGAACGCATCCGGTGCATCGAGCCCGACGTCGGCGGCGGCTTCGGCGTGCGCGGGGAGTTCTATCCCGAAGACTTCCTGATCCCTTGGGCAGCCATCCGGGTGGGGCGGCCGGTCAAGTGGATCGAGGACCGGAGGGAGCATCTGGTCGCCAGCAACCACTCCCGCCAGCAGACGCACGACGTGGAAATCGGGGCGACCCGGGACGGCCAGGTGCTCGCGGTGGTCGACCGCGTCACGGTCGACATGGGCGCGTACCTGCGCACGCACGGCGTCACCGTTCCCGAACTGACCGCAGCGCTCCTGCCGGGGCCGTACCGGATTCCCCACTACCGCTGCGAGGTCTTGTGCGTCGTGACGAACAAGACCCCGACCGGAACGTACCGCGCGCCCGGCCGCTACGAGGCAAACTTCGTGCGGGAGCGCCTCATGGATCTCCTCGGCGAGGCCCTCGGCACGGATCCGGCGGCGATCCGCCGGCGGAACTTTATCCCTCCGGACGCGATGCCTTATCCGGTCGGCACCGCGGCGCTGGGAGAGCCGACCGAGTACGACGTCGGGACCTACACGACGCCCCTGGACGCGGTGATGCGGGCGGTGGACTATCCCCGCTTGCGCCAAGTCCAAGCGGCCGCGCGGGCGCAGGGCCGCCACGTCGGTATCGGGCTCGCCTGTCTCGTCGAGAAGGCCGGGCCGGGGCCATGGGAGACGGCGCGGGTCGAGGTCGATGTGAGGGGACGCGTCTTTGTGTACTCGGGGGCGACCTCCCTGGGGCAGGGGATCGAAACGGTGCTGGCGCAGATCTGCGCGCAGGAACTCGCGCTTTCGATCGACGACGTCACGGTCATCCACGGGGACACGGCGATGGTCCCCCGCGGCATCGGTTCCTGGGGCAGCCGGGCGACGGTGGTGGGCGGAAGCGCCGTCCTCCTTGCCTCGCGGGAGGTGAAGGATAAGCTGCTCGATCGCGCCGCCCAACGGCTGGAAGCCGCCCCGCGCGATCTGATCGTCGAACGGCGGCACGTCCGGGTGCGGGGAGTTCCGGGGCGGGCCCTCACGTTCAAGGAACTCGCCGCGCCCGCCGACCGGGCCTCTTCTCGCACGAGCGGCGCCGAGCCTGAGCTGTCGGCGACGCACGTGTTCCACGTCTCGAAGATGACGTATCCGTACGGGGCCCACGCCGCGGTGGTCGAGGTGGATCCGGAAACGGGCAGGATCGAGATCCTCGACTACGCCGTCGCCTACGACGTCGGCAAGGCCGTGAACCCCCGGCTCGTGGAAGGCCAGCTCACGGGCGGGCTCGCCCAGGGGATCGGCGGGGCGCTCCTGGAGGAGCTCGTGTACGACGGAGCGGGCCAGCCGATGGCGACCACGTTCATGGACTACTTGCTCCCCACGTCGATGGAAATGCCGGGGCGGATCTCCGTGACCGTCCTCGAAGAGACGCCCACGCCGCTCAACCCGCTGGGCGTGAAGGGAGCCGGAGAGGGCGGGACGGCGGGTTCGGGCGCGGCAATCGCCAACGCGGTCGCGGACGCGCTCCGGCCGTGGGGAGTCGAGGTCACGGATCTCCCTCTCTCCCCCGATCGCATCTTCGCGATGACCCAGTCGAGGCGATGACGGCGGACGCGAACCCGATGATCGGGCAGCGCGTGCGGCGGAAAGAGGATCCGCGCCTGCTGCGAGGACGGGGCACGTACCTGCACGATGTCGCGCTCCCCCGCATGCTCCACCTGGCGTTCGTCCGCTCGCCCCACGCCCACGCGGCGGTCCGCCGCATCGACGCGACGGGCGCCGAGAAGCTTCCGGGCGTCGAGGCCGTCTTCGCGGCGGAGGACCTCTCCGTACGCCCCATCACGGTCGAGTTCAAGGGCGAAGGTTACCACGGAGTTCCGTGGCCGGCGCTGGCGCGGCAGCGCGTCCGCTTCGTCGGTGAGCCGGTCGCCGTCGTGGCGGCCCGCGACCGATACGTCGCCGAGGACGCGGCGGATCTCGTCCAGGTGGAGTATGACGCCCTCCCGAGCGCCTCCTCGGGAGATCTCGCCGGGCGGCCCGGGACGCCACCGTTGCACGAGGGCCTCCCCGGCAATCGCTATTTTGCCCGCGAGTACATCCGCGGGGATGTCGAGGGAGCCTTTGCCGGCGCGGCGGTGACCGTCGGCGCCACCTTCAGACATCAGCGCGTGTGCGGCCTCCCCCTCGAGGGCCGCGGGATCGCCGCGGCGTGGGATCCGCGCGGGCGCCTGACCGTCTGGGCGTCGACGCAGGCGCCCCACATACTCCGGACCGGGCTGGCCCGATTCCTCGACCTCCCAGAAGCCGCAGTGCGCGTCATCGTCCCCGACGTCGGCGGGGGATTCGGACCGAAGATGCACCTGTACCCCGAGGATCTTGTGACGACCGCGGTCGCTCGCGCCTTGCGACGCCCCGCGAAATGGATTGAAGACCGCCGCGAAAACCTGCTGAGCATGACCCAAGCGAGGGAGCAGGTGATCGAGGCCGCGGCGGCGGCGGACGCCGACGGCCGGATCTTGGGGCTCCGCGCCGACATCGTCTGCGACACCGGCGCGTATTCCGTGTACCCGCTGACCGCGGTCCTCGAGCCGTTGGGGACCGCGCAAATCCTCCCCGGCCCGTACCGCGTCCCGGCCTACGCCTACTCGGCCACCGCGGTCGCGACTAATAAGTGCCCGGTGGGGGCGTACCGCGGGGTCGGCATGCCGGTCGGGGTATTCGTGATGGAGCGCCTGATGGACAAGATGGCGGCGGTGATGGGGCTGGATCCGGCGGAAATCCGGCGCCGTAACCTCATCGGCGACGACGAGTTCCCATACACATCGGCCACGGGGCTGGTGTACGACAGCGGCCGGTACCACGACACGCTGGCAGAGGCGCTCGAGGCGTTCGGCTACGAGGAGGCGTGCCGGGAACGGGCCCGCGGCCGCGCACAGGGGCGGCTGGTCGGCATCGGGATTTCCGCCTTCACCGAGTACACCGGCATGGGGTCGGCGACCTTCGCGCGGCGGGGCATGCTGGACGTGCCGGGGTACGACGGCGCGACCGTGCGGATCGATGCGACGGGCGCGGTGAGCGCCGCGGTCTCATGCCCCTCGCAGGGGCAGGGGCATGAGACGGTCTTCACGCAGCTGGTCGCGGGTGAGCTCGGGCTCGACCCGTCGCATGTGCTCATCCTCCCCATGGACACCGACGCCGTTCCCGGCGGCACCGGAACCTTCGGCAGCCGTGCGGTGGTCGCTGGGGGAGGCGCCCTCGTGCAGGCCGCGGCCAAAATCAGGAGCAGAGCGGTAAAAATCGCCGCGCACCTGCTGGAAGCGGCTCCCCAAGACGTCGAGATATCAAGCGGACGGTTTCGCGTCCGGGGCTCGCCGAAACGGGGAGTCACGTGGCCGGAGGTCGCCCGGGCGGCCCACGCGCCGAACGCCGCCGGGCTTCCGGCCGAGTTCGAGCCCGGCCTGGAAGCGTCGAGCACGTTCGACCCTCCGTCCGCGGCGTTCAGCAACGGCGTCCACGTGGCCATGGTCGAGGTGGACCGCGAGACCGGCCAGCTGACGATCCTCCGCTACGTGATCGCGGAGGATTGCGGTCCGGTGGTGAATCCTCTTATCGTCGAGGGGCAGGCCTTGGGGGGCCTCGCCCAGGGCCTAGGCGAAGCGCTGCTCGAAGAGGTCGTCTACGACGAAGCCGGCCAGCCCTCCACGACGACGCTGATGGACTACTTGATCCCCACCGCGATGGAGATGCCGGCGGTCGAGAGCGTCCACCTCGAGACGCCCTCTCCCCACACGGTGCGGGGATTCAAGGGGATGGGCGAATCCGCCACGATCGGCGCGCCGGCGTGCGTGGCCAACGCGGTCAGCGACGCCCTCGGAAAGGCCGTGGACGCGCTGCCGATCACCCCCGAGCGTCTCGTGGCCCGGATCCGCGACCGCGCGACCGCCGCGCCGTTCAGGAGCCCGACCGCCTAACTCCCAGCACGCGCTGGACGACCTCCGCCTCGGCCGTGAGGCCGCCCGCCGCCCCCTGGTACTGGATGCGGCCGTTCTCCATGAGGGCCAGCGAGTCCGCGACTTTGAAGGCCACATCGAGACGCTGCTCCACCAGGAGCACACCCACCTGGCGTCGTTTCAGCATCCGGATCGTCTCCAGCAGCGTCTCGACGAGGATCGGCATGAGGCCTTCCGTGGGCTCATCCATCAGCAGATACCGCGGGTCGGCGCACAACGCCCGGGCGGTGGCCAGCATCTGCTGCTCGCCGCCGCTGAGCGTGCCCGCGCGCTGCGCGCGGCGTTCCCTGAGCACGGGAAACGCGTCGAAGATCCAGGCGAGCGATTCCTCCCCGCGGCCCTTGACCAGGAGGCCCATCCGCAGGTTCTCGTCGACCGTGAGAAAAGGAAACAATCCCCGGCCCTGCGGGACGTAGGCCACGCCGAGCCTGGGGATCTGGTAGGCGGGGAGCGTGGTCAGCTCCCGGTCGTCGAGCCGGATGTGGCCGCTTCGGGGCCGGACCAGGCCCATGATCGCCTTGAGCGTCGTGGTCTTGCCGGCGCCGTTCCTGCCCAACAGGCAGAGGACCTCCCCGGGCGCCAGGCTCAACGACACGTCGTGCAGGACGGGCGCGTCTCCGTAGCCGCAGTCGAGCCGGTCCACCGTGAGCATCAGAGGCCCAGATACACCCGCCGCACGTCGGGGTTCGCCTCGATCTCGCGCGGCGACCCTTCGGCGATGATGGCCCCCCGGTCCATCACCGTAATCCTCCGGGAGAGCTCGAGGACGACCTGCATGTTGTGCTCGACGAGCAGGATCGTGATGGTGGCGGACATCCGCCGGATCAGCGCGCACAGGCTGGCGATCTCGTCGGGGGCCAGCCCCTGCGTGGGCTCGTCGAGCGCGAGCACCTCGGGACCCGCGGCGAGCGCCATCGCGACCTCGAGCAGCCGCTGATGCCCGTAGGGAAGGGAGCCCGCGATCCGCGACGCCGTGCCGCGCAAGCCGACCTCGTCCAAAGCGCCCTCCACCTGCTCCGCCACGGGCAGCCGAACCGCGACGAGATGGTCGAGCGGCGTCCTCATGAGCCGCCGCTCCGCGGCGAGCGCGACGTTCTCGTACACCGTGAGGCGCTTGTAGATGCTGATGATCTGAAACGTGTACACGATGCCGAGGGCGACCCGCTCGTACGCCCGCAGCGCGGTGATGTCCCGTCCGTTGAACACGACCCGCCCCGACGTGGGGGGGATCCGGCCGCAGATGATGCCGAGCAGGGTCGTCTTGCCGGCGCCGTTCGGGCCGATGATCGACCGGATCTCACCCCGGTCGAGGCGGAAGTCCACGGACCGGACCGCCACGAGCCCCCCAAACGTCCGCCGGAGGGCGTGGGTGGCGAGCAGCGGGGCTACGGCAGCCACGGCAGCCACCGGGCTCTGATCCCGCCCACGATTCCCGAGGGAAACTTCAGGATGATGACGACCAGGACGACGCCGACCACGATGAGGTAGCCGGGCGTGACGCCGCTCGTGATATCGACGACATAGGTCATCAGCGCGGTCCCCACGAGGGGGCCGATCGTGGTGCCGCTTCCCCCCACGAGCGTCCAGAGCAGCGGGTAGATGGAATACAGAATGGACGCAAACGACGACCCCACGTATGAGAACAGCAGCGTGTACGCCGAGCCCGCCATCCCCGAGATCCCGCCGGAGATGACCAGCGCGAGCAGCTTGTAGGTGAACGTGTTGAACCCGAGCATCGTCGTCCGGTCCTCGTTTTCACGAACGGCGACCAGGACGCGCCCGGCGGGAGAGGCCGTGAGCCAGAGGCTGAGGAGGAAGCACAGGCCGAACACGGCGAGGGCGACATTGTACTTCACGGCCGGATCGGCGAACGGGAGCTGCAGGGCCCCCAGGCGGAGCGGGTGCAGGTGTCCCGTGAGAATGAGGCCTTGGTCGCCGCCCGTGATCCGGTTGAAGTAGAGCGTGGTGAGGTAGAAGACCTGGGCGAACATCATTGTCACAATCAAGAACGACACTCCGGTCGTACGCAGCACGATCAACCCCATGGCGGCGGACAGGACGACGCCGGCCCCAAGACCGATCAGAAATCCGTCGACGGGTCCGGCCCCCACGTAGAACACGGTCAGTCCGGTCGCGTACATCCCGGCGGCGAAGAACATCGCGTGCCCGAGGCTCATCAGCCCGGTATAGCCGAGGAGCACGTTGTAGCCGACCGCGAACGCGGCGAGCACCATGATTCGGGCCAGCATGCCGTGCTGGAACGGCGACACGACGAACTGCAGCCCCAGCAGGAGGAGCACGACCGCCACGTGGAGGGCGAGCACCGGGCGGCCCCGCTGGCCCGTCATGCGGCCGCGTCCCCGAACAGCCCCCCGCTCCTCCAGACCAGCACGAGCGCGACGAGTCCCGAGGCAATGATCCTGGCTAGCGTCGGGGAGAAGAAGACCGAGACGACCCCATCGGTCATCCCGATCAGGAAGGCCGCGGCCACGGTGCCTGGGAGACTCCCGAGACCGCCGATGATCACCACCATGAACGACAGCAGAAGCGCGTCCAGGCCCATCAGGTAGTGGGCCTGCTGCTCGGGCACCACGAGGACGCCCGCGAGGGCGGCCAGCACGGCCCCGAGGGCGAACGCCGACGCGTAGATCCGGTCAACCGGAACGCCGAACGCCAGGGCTGTCTCGCGATCCTGCTGCGTCGCGCGCATGTAGAGGCCCAGCGTGGTCTTGGTCACGAGGAGCCACGTGGCGACCAGCAGCAGCGCCGCCACCCCGGCGACGACGAGCTTGTACCCGGAGTACCCAAACCATGGGAGATCGACCCGGAAGTAGAACGGCGGAACCACGGGGCGGGCGTACGGCCCGTAGATAGTGAGGACGAGCTGCTGGATGATGTAGAGCAGGCCGATCGTGGCGACGATCGTCGCCGCCGGGTCGTAGCGAATCGGCCGCAGCACCACGCGGTTGATCACCAGGGCCAGTGCCCCGACGGCGAGCGGGGCCACGATGAGCGCCGGCAGAAAACTGCCCGCCGCGGTCGACACGTACCACGTGATCACCGCCCCCAGCATGAAGAATTCGCCGTGGGCCACGTTGACGATCCGCATGACGCCGAAAACCAAGGAGAGCCCCAGGGCGGTGAGGGCCACGACCAGGCTGGACACCAACCCCTCGAGCAACGCGAGGACCAGGTGCCCCTCGAGGCTCATGCCGGGATCCCGCTTCGGGGCTTAGGCTGGGGGCCCGTCCCGGCCTGGCGATCTGCGCTCCCCGCCGGACCGGACGCCACGAACGGTCGAGGTCCGGTCCCTACAGCGGTTGGGTCGTGTAGTCCGCCTCCGGCGGATACATGCCGTCCTCGATTTTCGTCATGTAGACGACCTTCAGCTTCTTGTTCTGGACCTGGGAGATAAATTGGCGCCCGAAGGACTGATGCAGCCGGCCGACGAACCGCTTCGTCCCCTGCGGGTGCTCCATCCCCTCGTCGAACCGCTGGATTTTTTCCAGCGTCTCGATCAGCGCCTTGTAATCGCCGGGCGTGGGACTCTTGTACCCGCTCTTCTCCATGGCTTGCTTGATCACGTACAGGGTCTCCCAGCAGCCGAACATGTGCGAATAGGTTGAGACATCCTTCGGATCGGCGACGCTGGCCCCGCTGGCGTCCACGCCGACCCGCTGCCGGTAGTTCCGCTCGGCCATCGTGTTGACGTTGCCGGCGTACCGGGGAAACGCTTCCCAGATGTACGATCCCTCCAGAAACTCCAGCCCCGGGCTCGCGATGTCCACGCCCTCGAGCGAGTCGATGAAGCCGAAGAGTTTTACCTTCCGCGAGCCGAAATACTCGCCCATCTCCCGGACAAACGTGAGGACCCCAGGGCCGACCATGACGTGGTAGACGACCTCGGTATCGCCGGGGATGCGCGAAAAGTATTTGGTGAACGAGGTCTCGGTGGGGGGGATCGGAATCAATGCCTGCACCGTGCCGCCCAACTTCGCCGCGGCCTGGCCAAAGAAGTCCCGGTGGTCGTACCCAAACGCGTAGTCGGGGTATACCATCGTCACCTTCTTGCCCAAGTTCTTGATGATCCAGGGCGCAATCGCCGTGACCTGCGCGCGAACATCGGTGATGCCCGGCTGAAACACGTACCGGTTGAGCTTGCCGGAGGCGACGTGGTAGCCCTCGCTCACCACGAAGTAGGGGATCTTCAACTCGCCGGCGCGCGGGGCGTTGGCGATGACGACGTTTGAGAACAACGTCCCGAAGATGACGTCCACCTTCTCCTGCAGCGCCAGCTTCTCCACGACCTCGACGCCGCGCTTGGGGTCGGTGCCGTCGTCTTCAGCGACGATCTCGAGAGGCCTCCCCGCGATGCCGCCCATCTCGTTGATCAGCTTGACGGTGGCCGTGGTGGTCTGCTCGAACCACTTTCCGTAGACGGCCCCGATTCCGGTTCGGTGGACTTCAAACCCGATCCTCACCGGGGTCCCAGACGGGGCCGCGGCTTGGGCCACCGCCCCCGGGCCGGACGCGGTGGGAAGATAGCCGGCTAGCTTCCCCGCCAGTCCGGCGCCGACCAGCGCCCCCGCGGTCTTGAGGACCTCTCGCCTGGAGATCTTGCCGTCCGGCATGGCGCTCCCCCCTTGGTCGTCATGGCCTCTGGACAGCACCGGCTTCGTTCCTCCGATTGGGTAATCCTGCGCCCGACGACCGGCGCGCGCGGCTGCTTCGGGACGTTATCCGGCGACGGCTGGGGGCCACTGGTCAGGAAACGGTGCGGTGGGGATCGGGGGGCGGTGCGGCGCGGACAACCGGCTGCATCTGCTCCCGCCACAGCGTGTAGAGCGTCCCTGAAGGGTCGATCGAGACGTCTGCGAGGCCGACCAACCCGTCTTCGGGGACCGGCCGCGTCAATCGAACCCCCGACGACAGACCGATCGGCAGAAGTGCCGCGCGCTCCGCGGCCTCCGCGTCGTCGATGACCCCGTACACCGTGTAGCCTCCCTCCCCGTCGAGCACCTCCCCCGCCGGGAGCGGGCGCTTCGCCGCGCAGAGAACCGCGGCAACGGGAGCAGGGAGCGGCGCGCCCGTGGCCTGATGATCCAGCGCCGCGCGGGCGATCGTCACCGGGAGTTCCATGCCCACGAGGTGAAAGGGCCGGTAGAATGCCGCGTACGCCCCCGTCCGGTCCACGGGCAACCCATAGTCGGCGAAGCACCGGCGCGTGTAGGGGTTCGGCGAGGTGACGACCACGTATACTCCCCACCGCAGGTCATGGGGCACCGGCCGACCTTCGCGGTCCACCGAGCTGACGACCTCGACCGCGCCCGGCCGGTGCAAGATGCCGCCCTCCGCGATCGGCTTCAGCACCTCGGGTAGCCTGTCCGTGCCGACCGCGGGGAAGTGCATCCCCCGCACGTCGGGACGCAGGCCCGTCATGTTGGCGAGTGCGGCCATCTCGATCGCCGACTTCGTCCCGTCGGTAAACGAGTTGTACATCTTGGGATTCACGTTCGGGTGGGGGCCGGCGTGCAGGCCGTACCGCTCCCAGACGTCATCGGGCGTCCCCTTGCGGTACGCGGGCAGGTACTTGGTCCCTTTGCCGGCGGCCACGACCTGGAAGCCGAGCGCGGTCGCCCAGTCGTGGAGTTCCTGGGCAAGCGCCGGCTGATCCCCGTAGGCCGCGGAATACACCAGCCCGGCCTGATCGGCCCGCCGCCGCAGGGCCGAGCCCACCAGCACATCCGCTTCGACGGTCACCATGACGACGTGCTTGCCGTTCTCGATCGCTTCGAGCGCAGAGGCGGCGCCGGCGTCTGGGGTGCCCGTGGCTTCGACGACCACGTCGATCGGGCTCCGCAGCAGCGCCGATACATTCCCCGTCGCGACCGGACGCCCGGAGGCGACGGCGGCGTTCACTCGCGCAGCCCGGTCCGTTCGCACCATCGCGTCCGGCGCAACTCCCGCCTGCACCAGGGCCTGCGCCGCGCGATCGGCGTCGAGATCCGCGACGACCGCGGGCCGCATCCCACGCATCGCGGCGAGCCGGCACACCACCATCGTGCCGAACCGGCCGGCGCCGACAACGCCGACCCGGATGGGATTGCCGTCAACTTCGCGCGCTTCGAGGCGTGCGGTCAGCATGGTCCCGGCGTGACGCCGGGAGGTTTCGGGAGGATCGGGGGAGGACTCGACCGGTGGGGCGCTAGTTCTGACACCCGCAGGACCCGCCGCCGCAGGCGCACCCGCCGCCGGATGGGACATGACCCTCGCCCCGTCCGGACGACGTCATCACGAGGATCGGAGTGTACACACGGCGGGCTTCCGGCTTGCCGCACCGCGGGCACGCGGGCGACTTGCGGGACTCGTATTCGGCCACGGTGGCCGTCATCTCGAAGTCGTGACCGCACGAGCGGCATCGGAACACGTACGTCATGCAAGCACCTCGCGTGTGTCGTGGCGCCGCGGACTGGCGGATTGATCCCGGGCGATGCCTGAAGAATTCTTGCGTTCTGCGGCGGTCTCCTCCAGGAAGAAGAAGGATGCCTAGGCCTCGAGGATTTCCCACGCGTGCGTGATCACGACACACCCTTTGAGGGTCTGGGCGACCGGGCACCCACGCTCGAAGACCGCGAGCGCGCGTTCCGCCTCGTCCTTCTTCCCCCGGGGAATGGTTAAGTGATAGGTCACGTGAATGGCCGTGAGGCGCATGACCCGGTCGGGTGCCTCGATCGTCCCCTGCGCCTCGGTCCACAATTTCTCGGGGTAACTGGGAATCCCGCGCGCCTCCAGCGCGCCGGCGAGCGTCCCCGTGAGTCAGCCGGCGGCGGCGCCGACGAGGTGGTCGAGCGTGCTCGGTAGCTCCTCCTCGGGTTCCATCTTGTAAAATGCCTTGATCCCCGCGTTGACTCCGTACCGGACCGGCTCAGGAAAACCCCCGATGTACGCCCGACGATTGGGGCGTTTTTCCTGGATCACCCGCACCCGAGCGATGTGGACCGCATCCACGGTGCACTCCTCCTGACTCCCAGCAGTCGGACGCAACACGTGCCGTCCGGAAACCCGCGACCGACGGCCCGTCTGGCGCTACCGCCCCGTCCAGCGCGGAGGGCGCTTTTCGAGAAAGGCCGCCACGCCCTCTTGAAAATCCGCGCTGTTATAGCAGGTGCTGATCAGCTCGTGACCGGGATCGCCCGGCCACAACTGGTTGATGACCCTCTGCACCGCCTCTTTGCTCACCCGCAGGGTCAGCGGCGGCGCCGCCGCGAGCGCCGCCGCGAGCTCCCGGGTCCGTGCGTCGAGCGCCACGGGCGCAACCACCTCGTTCACCAAGCCCCAGCCGAGCGCCTCGCGGGCGTCCACGTGGCGAGCGGTGAATACCATTTCCTTGGTCCGGGCCGGGCCGATGAGGGCGACGAGGCGGGCGTAGTTGTTCATGGACAGACAGTTCGCGAGCCGGATGACAGGAATCCCGAACTGGGCGTCATCGGATGCGAGCCGGAGGTCGCAGGCGAGCGCGATGCCGAGCCCCCCACCGACGGCGAATCCGCGAATCGCGGCCAGCGTGGGCTTGCGCACCGCCTCGAGACGGCCGACCACCTGGTCGATGCTGTCTTCGTACTCGATACCGGCCTGAGCATTCCCGCGGAACGCAGGAAACTGTGCGATGTCCGTTCCCGAGATGAACGCTCGGTCGCCACTCCCGCGAATGACCAGGACCCTGATCGCGTCGTCACGGTCGACCTCTTCGCACACCTCCACCAGCCGCCGGTACATCTCCCAGGTCATCGCGTTGCGCTGGTCGGGGCGGTTCACGGTCAAGACCGCGATCCCCCGTTCAACGTCGAAGCGCATGTGTGCCGACTCCATACTGGTCACCTCCGCCGGAGTCCGCACCGGGGCCGCCCGGGCGTCGGTGTAGGCAACGCCGTGTGGTGAGCCGGACCATCCGCGGCGGCAGCCGGCGGACGGTCCAGGGGTGCGGGGATGCAAACGCGCGGGGGTGGGGCCGTGTTCAGGCCGGGTTCGGAGCGTCGTCACCTTCCGCCGCGCGATCCGGGGTCGCCTCGTCTGCGGGCGGACTTCCCTGCGGGCGTCCAGCCGGGCCGGCCGGGGTGGTCACCACCTGGCGCAGGAGTTCTCCGGCGATGTCGCCGATCGTGACTCGGCCCTCGTTTCCTTGGGTGCTGATGTAATCCTTGACGCGCGCGCGCTCGCGCTCCCGTGCGAGGCGGCGGAGGCTGAGAATCATGCGCCGCTCATCGGGCCGCACTTCGGTCACCATCGCCTCCACCGTCTGGCCGAGCTCGAGCACATCGGCCACTTTTTGCACGCGCTTCTCGGCCAGCTCCGAGATCGGGGCAAACGCGTCGACCTCGGCGAGACGGACGAAGGCTCCCGAAGCGACGATCCGGACGACCGTTCCGGACACCGTCTGCCCAGGCCGGTACGTGTCCCCGAGATGCTGCCAGGGATCGGGAAGGATGTGCTTCATGCCGAGTGAGATCCTCCCGGTCTCGCGTTCCACCCGAAGGACCGCGACGCTGATGCGCTGCCCCCGCCGGACGACCTCCGATGGATGCTTGATGTACGTCCAAGACATCTCGCCGATGGGAAGGAGGCCGTCGATGCCACCGATGTCGACGAACGCGCCAAAATCCGTGACGCGCTTCACCACCCCCTCGTGCACCTGCCCTTCTTCCAACGTCCCGAGCATGCTCTCCCGCGTCTTCGTGCGTTCTTCCGCCACCGCGTTCTTGTGGGACAGGATCACCCGCCCCTTGGGCCGGTCGACCTCGATGACCTTCAGAGGAACACTCTGGCCGACCAACGCCTCGAACTGACGCCCCTTAGCCTGAGAGAGGTCGACGTGGCTGCCCGGCACGAACCCGCGGAGCCCCAAGTCGACCACGAGCCCGCCCTTGACCTTGTCCACCACCATCGCATGCAAGATCGTCCCGGACTTGAACGCTTGCTGGATCCGCTCCCAGGCGAGCTGGAGATCGGCGCGTTTCTTGCTGAGCAAGATATTGCCCTCTTGCCCTTCGACCTTCATGACGTACACGTCGATCCGATCGCCTACGGTGAGACCCTCGACCGGCCCGCCCTTGGCGGAGAACTCCTCCGGGGGGATGAAGCCTTCGGATTTCGCGCCGACATCGACCAGCACGCCCTCGCTGTCGACGCGGACTACGGTGCCCTGTACGATCTGGCGCTCCTCGAGCGCCGGCATCTGGGCGGCGTCCATGTTATCGGTCTGTGGGATTGAAGTGGACTGTTCCTCGGGCATCGATCGCGCACCCTTCCCCCTGCCGAACGTGCCAGGGCGACAAGCCCGCCGCCACTGCGCTGTCTAGTTCGCCGGGTGACCCGGCTCTCCTGCCCTCACGTCCGATTCAGCCTCGCCGCGCCGAGTTCGTGCGTCACGCACGGCCCCTCTAGCCCGCTCGGACCTGACCGCGCCGCGAGAATCCTGCTCGGCGCCCACCAGCAAGCTCCGGATCCCGTCCGGAATGCGGCGGGGCCGGCCCGTCGTCCGGTCGACCGTGGCGTGCACGGTCGATCCCTCCGCGAGCAGATCGCCGCTGCCCGCGCGGATCACCTCGTACCCGAACACGAGCGTCGCAGGCCGAACGGCCTCCAGCCGCGTCCGGATCGTCAGCACGTCGTCGTACCTCGCCGGGCGATGGTAGCGGCAGTGCGCCTCGACGACCACCAGCAGCCACCCATCCGCTTCGACCTGCGCGTACGACCGTCCCCGCGCGCGGATGAATTCGGTTCGCCCGGCCTCGAACCAGACCAGGTAGCTGGCGTGATGCGCCACGCCCATCTGGTCGGTCTCCGCGTACCGGACCCGGACCTCGAGTTCCGAAACCTCCATCGTGCGCTCCCCCCGCGGACGATACGGGCGAGGCAGGAGGTTCGACGGGCCGGACCTCGCGGTCCTCCCCATGATACGAGCAGACCCCAGGAAAGGTTCGGGAGGCTAGCGGCGGCCCCGGAGCCGGGGGTCGAGCAGGTCGCGCAGGCCGTCTCCGACGAGGTTGAACCCGACCACCGTCACGAGGATCGCGAGGCCGGGGAAGGTCGCGATCCACGGGGCCGTCAGCATGAACGACCGTCCGGTAGCGAGCATCGACCCCCACTCCGGAGTCGGGGGACTGGCTCCGAGGCCGAGAAACGAGAGCCCGGCCGTCTCGACGATCGTGAAGCCGACCGTGAGGGTCGCCATGACAATGATGGGGGAGAGAATGTTTGGCAGAATGTGGCGCCCGAGAATCCGCACCACCCCCGCGCCGACCGCCCCAGCCGCCTCTACGAACTCCTGCTCGCGAATCGCCAGGACCGCGCCCCGCACGAGGCGGGCAAATTGCGGCGTATACACGATCCCGATCGCGATCATGGCGTTGGTCAAGCTGGGACCGAGGATGGCGACGACGATCATGGCGAGCAGCAAGTAGGGAAAGGCCAGCATCACATCCACCACCCGCATCAACGCCGAGTCCACTCGCCCGCCAAAGTATCCCGAGACGACCCCCAGCAGGATGCCAAAGGCCGCGGCGATCCCGTCGGCGAGCACGCCGACGACGAGGGCGATGCGTGCGCCGAAGACGACCCGGGAGAAGATATCGCGCCCAAACTCGTCGGTGCCGAACAGATGGGCCGGGGACGGCGGCCGGAGCTGCTCGGTGAAGGATTGGTCGATCGGGTTGTGGGGGGCGATCCGCGCGGCGAATACCGCGGAGGCGACCACGAGCACCAGGATGCCGGTCCCGACGACGAGGTTGGTGCTGCGCACCAGGCGGCCCACGGACAGGGCTGCGGTGCGGCGGGGTTGGGGCGCGGCGACGGTGGCGGCCATGGTCAATCGTACCGAATCCGGGGATCGAGATACGCGTACAGGACATCCACGACCAGGTTGGCCAGAACGAAGATCAAGGCGGCGACGATCACCACCCCCTGCACGACCGGATAGTCTCGTGCCAGGACGCTGGTGATCGCCAGCCGGCCCAACCCCGGAAGCGCAAAGATCGTCTCCGTGAGGACCGCGCCGCTGAGGAGCAGACCGAGCTGCAAGCCGATCAGGGTCACGACGGGGAGAAGCGCGTTACGGAGGGCGTGGTGGCTGACGACCCTGCGCTCCACCACTCCCTTGGCCCGGGCCGTCCGGACGTAGTCGAGGTTGAGCACCTCGAGCATCGTGGACCGCGCCATGCGGGCGATCGTGGCCATCGAGGCCGCGCCCAGCGTCACCGCCGGAAGGACCAGGTGGCGGAGGCTGCTGCGGATCACCTCTCCGTTCCCGGTGAGGAGGCCGTCGACAAGCGACATCCCCGTGATCCGGCGGAAGGCCAGGCCCTCGTCCAGCATGCTGCCGAGCGGGAACCAGCCGAGAATCCCACCGAACACCAGCAAGAGGAGGATTCCGGTCCAGAAGACCGGCATGGAGACGCCGATCAGCACCCCGATCATCGCGCCGGTGTCCACGAGCGAATGCGGCCGCCGCGCGGCGATGACGCCGATCGCCAGGCCAATCACCACCGCAAACAAGAGAGCCGCAAGGCTGAGCTCGACGGTCACGGGAAGGGCCTGCCCGATTTCCCAGATCGCGGGCTGGCGGGTCCGGAGCGAAACCCCAAAGTCCCCCCGGAAGGCCCCCGCGACGAAGCGGAAGTACTGGATGTAGACCGGTTGGTCAAGCCCCAGCTGGTGACGCAGGCGCTGCAGATCTTCCGGCGTCCCCTTGTCCCCCAGCAGGAGCACCGCCACATCCCCGGGGACGAGATGCATCCCGAAGAACACAAGGATGCTCACGCCCAGCAACACGGGGATGAGCTGGCCGAGCCGGTTGACGATGAACTTCAGCATCAGGTCGTCACGCAGGGTGTCCGGCGGTCGCCCGTGCGACGGGACAACCGCCTATCGGGGGAGGCCCGCCACCTGATGGTGACGAGCCCCCCGCATACGCGCCGGTCGGTCTGACCGGGTTACTCGATCGAGACGAGCTGCATATAGTAGAAGAACTGCAGCGGGTTGAGGAGAAACCCCTTGACGTTCGCCCGCGACGCCCGCACCTGGTTCGTGTGGTTCATGAAGATCCACGGCGCGTCGTCGTGGAGGATCTTGTTGGCCTGAATGTAGATCTGCGCCCGCTTCGCCTGGTCGCTGACCAAGCGGCCCTGTACGATCAGCTTGTCGTACTCCGGGTTGTGATGGCGCGAGTTGTTGTTGGTGCGGGCCTTCCCAGCTGCCTCGTCCCACTCAAACAAGTCGCCGAGGAAGTTGTCGGGATCCCCGTTGTCGCCTGACCACCCGCTGATGGCGAACCCCTCCCACGGGGTATGGCGCAGCTTATCCAGATAGGCTCCCCACTCGTACTGCGTAATCTTCATGTTGATCCCGACCTTGGCGAGGTATCCCTGGACGGCCTCCCCGAGCTTCGCGCCGCCGATCGGGTTGTAGCCGCGGGGGTTGCCGTACACCATCGTCTCGGCCGTAAAGCCGTTCGGGAAGCCAGCCTCCGCGAGGAGCGACTTGGCCTTTGCGACGTCGTAGGGATACGGGAGCACGGACTTGTTGTACCCCCACAGCACGGGCGGCATACCCTGGCTCGCGGTTGTCGCGCCGCCGTACAGCCCCTTGTTGATCGCGTCCTTGTCGACGGCGAAGTTCATCGCCTGCCGGACCCGCACGTCCTTGAACGGACCCAAATCATTGGACATCGCCACCCCGAGGATCGTCAGCCCGGCCTGCTGGTAGATCTTCAGCTGGGGGTTCCCCGTCACGCGCGCGTAGTCCGCGGGCGGGACTTCCGCCAGGATCTGGACCTCGTTCCGCTCCAGCTTGAGCATCCGCGTAGCGCTCTCGGGCACGACTTGGAAGATGATCCGGTCGATCTTCGGCCGGCCGCCCCAGTAGTCGGGGTTGGCCTCGACGGTGACGTGATCGTTGCGGACCGCCTCGACAAACTTGAACGGGCCGGTGCCCACAGGGTGCTGGCCCGCGTCGCAGTTGTACTGCCGCGTGGCCGTCGGACTCACGATGCCCTGCCACACCATCGCCAGGCTGCTCAGGAACGGGGCGTTCGGCTTCGGGAGGGTGAACCGGAGCGTGTCGGCACTGAGCACGTCCATCTTGGCGACGGTCTTGTCCTGCACCGATCCGAAGGTGAAGTCGTCGTACGTGTCGACCCCCTTGCGGGCCAGGACGTAGCACGGGTTGTTCGGGTTGATCGCGCGGTCCACATCCTCGTAGACCGTCCGGGCGTTCATCGGGGTGCCGTCGTGGAACTTGACCCCATGCCGGAAGTGAAACGTGTACACCGTCCCGTCCGGGGAGATCTCCCACTTCTCCGCCAGCCCAGGGCCGACGAGGCTGGAGCCCGGCTTGTAGTTGACGATCGAGTCGTAGATCGTCGCCATGATGAACCCGGATTCGTTGTTTTCGACGGTCTGAGGATCCAGCCCGGTTTGATCGGCACCGATCGCGATGACAAGCGTCTTCGGGGCCTGAGCCCGGGCCACCCCCCAGAGACCGACTGGGACGAGGGCAGCGATCAAAAGCACGGGCAGAAACCGTCGAACCAGTCCACGCGTCATGCCTCACCCCCCTCGAAAGCTACGCCGGAGATCGTCCTCCGCTGGGCGGACCGGCACGTGCAGAATCGCCGGGCAAGGGTGCACGGCGCAATCGTCGGGCGACCCGTACCCAGGTACGCTAAATACGCTCCCGGCGCGGGTGAGCCCTTCATCGGGAGGAGGTTTGAGAGAAATCGGCCGTGCGCGGGGAGGCGAAGCCTCCCAGACCGACTCGGGGAGGGAACGGAATCACCGAAAACGCGCTGGGGGAAGCGAGTCTAGGGACGCCGAACGGATGCGCCTCGGAGCTCGCGTGCGCGGCGGGCGGCGCGGAGGACCGCGGCGTGCACCGCCTCGCGGACCCCACCCTCCTCGAGGGCCTCTACGCCGGCCATCGTCGTTCCCCCGGGAGAGGTGACCCGCCGCCGGAGCGCCTCGGGGGCAGCCCCCGTCTCCGCCAGCATCTTCCCGGCGCCCAGCACGGTCTGCGCGACCATGGCGCGCGCCAGATCCTCGGGGAGGCCACCGCGCGCTGCCGCCTCCACCATCGCCTCCGCGAGCATATAAATGTAGGCGGGGCCGCTGCCCGACACCGCGGTGACGAGGTCGAGGAACGACTCGGGCACCACCGTCACCCACCCCACGGCCTCGAAGATTTCGCGGACGATCGCCAAGTGCTCGTGGCCGGCAAGCCGGCCGGAAGAAATCGCGGTGGCGGACGCCCGTACGGCCGTAGAGGTGTTCGGCATCGTCCGCACGACGGGAACCCGGGCGAGGTGGTGCTCGAGGACCTCGATCGGCACCCCGGCCGCGACCGAGATGACGAGGTGGCGGGCGTTCGCATGGGGGGCGATCTCCCCGAGCACGGTTGGCACGTCGGGCGGCTTCACCGCCAGGATGATGATCTCGCCGTCGTTCATCAGGAGGGCCTTGTCCCGGGTGGTCCGGACCCCCCACTCGCGGGCCATCCGGCTCAGCCGCTCGTCGTTGCTCCGGTTGGTCACGATGCACCGGGCCGCGCTGAGGACACCGGTGCCGAGCAGGCCGCGCAGCAGCGCCTCGGCCATATTCCCGGCCCCGATCATCGCGACGGTTCGGTTCTCGAGCACGGGCACCCTCCGAAAAAGACCGCGCCCCTCCCACCAAAGGGCGAAAGGGGCGCTTCCGCGGTACCACCTTTGTTCCCCGGTCACGAGGACCGAGGCTCTCACGCTGTCTCGGGCGACCCGGCTTCCGTTGAGGCGGCCTCGCCGCGTTACCGGAAGCAGCTCTGGGGCGGGTTCGGGCGAACCTGCGGCAGCCCTTTCAGCACACGGCGCTGCTCTCTCGTTCGCAGGCGAAACGCCCTACGTCCCCGTCACGGCTTGAGCTTATGTGCCACCTACTGTAGCACGGTGGCGCCGAAACCGTCAAGCAAATGGCCGTGATGCGCCGCGGTGGGCGGAGATGACGGAGAGGCGCACCCGAAAGGAATTCTCGACTCGTTGTGGAACGTGACGTGGCGGTCGACTATCGAACATGCCGTTTCGATCTTCCTACCGGCTCCGCTTGCTGCACTGCGAGAACGCACAGAGAGGGGGAGGAGACCAAGTGGGTGCACAACCGCGCGCGGCACAAATGCCTGCGACCACGTCCGGCTTCAATCTCATGCAGGTCATCCTGGCATCCTCGGCGGGCACGGTAATCGAATGGTATGATTTCTACATTTATGGCAGCCTCGCCGTGTTCTTCTCGACGCTCTTTTTTCCCAAAGAAAACCCGACGGCGGCGCTGCTGTCGTCCCTGGCGGTATTCGGCACCGGGTTCGCCGTCCGGCCGTTCGGCGCGCTGTTCTTCGGCCGGATCGGCGACCTGATCGGCCGCAAATACGCGTTCGTGGCCACCCTCACCACGATGGGACTCGCGACGACGCTCACCGGCCTCGTCCCGACATACGCGAACGTCGGCATCCTCGCGCCGATCATCCTGGTGGTGCTCCGACTGCTGCAGGGGCTGGCCCTCGGCGGGGAATACGGCGGGGCGGCCACCTACATCGCCGAGCACTCGCCCGACAACCGGAGAGGGTATTACACGAGCTATATTCAGACCACGGCGACGGTCGGCCTGCTCGTCTCGCTGATCATCATCCTCGCCCTCAGGCTCGGTCTTGGCGACGAGGCGTTCCGGGCGTGGGGATGGCGGATCCCGTTCCTCCTGTCGGGCGTGCTGCTGGCGCTGGCCCTGTACATCCGCGTGCGGCTTCAGGAGTCCCCCCTGTTCGCCGCGCTGAAGGAACAGGGGAAGAGCTCCAAGGCGCCGCTCCGGGAGAGCCTGGGGAGCGGAGAAAACTGGAAGAAGATGATCCTGATCGCGCTCCTGGGGGCCACGGCCGGGCAGGCGGTGGTGTGGTATACGGGACAGTTCTACGCGCTGTTCTTCCTCCAGAGCACGCTCAAGCTGAACTTCATCACCGCGACGGTCATCGTGGCGGTGGCGCTGGCGATCGCCACCCCGTTCTTCCTGGTCTTCGGGGGCCTCTCGGATCGGATCGGCCGAAAGAAGATCATCATGGCCGGGTGCCTCATCGCCGCCATCACGTACGTGCCGATTTACAAGGGCATGCACGCCTACGCCGATCAACCCGTCATCCTGACCCTGCTCGTGCTCATCCAGGTGATCTACGTGACGATGGTGTACGGGCCGATCGCGGCGTTCCTGGTGGAGTTCTTCCGGGCGCGGACCCGGTACACGTCGATGTCGCTTCCCTACCACATGGGGAACGGATGGTTCGGCGGGCTGACGCCGCTGATCGCCGCCTCCATCACTGCGGCCACCGGGAACATCTACGCGGGCCTCGCCTGGCCGATCGGCGTTGCCCTGATGACCTTCATCGTCGGGACGATCTTCCTGCCGGAGACCAACCACGTGAAGATCTGGGATGAGGTAGGAGGCCAGCCGGCCCAGGTGGGGGCGAGATAGGCGCGCTCCATCCTGAGGGCAAATCGCCGACGCCGGGGCCGCCCTTCTCGGGCGGCCCCGGCCTGTTGCGTGGAGGAAACGCGTTCCGCCGCGGCGCATTCACCGGCGTGCGGCGCCGGCACCCGATGCCGCGCGTAGCGAACGAAGGCTCGATCGCGGCCAAGCGAGGTGAACGGGAGTGAGCGAGCGCATCGGCTTCATCGGCCTCGGGATCATGGGACGCCCCATGGCCGGCCACCTGCTGGATGCCGGATATCCAGTCACGGTTTGGAACCGCACCCCGAGCAAGGGGGCGGCGCTCGCGGAGCGTGGTGCCACGACGGCCCCCTCCCCCCGTGACGTTGCCGCCGGTAGCGACATCACGATCACGATGGTGTCCGACACGCCCGATGTGCGCGAGGTCATCCTCGGCCCAAACGGCGTGCTGCACGGGGTGAGGCGCGGCGCGGTCGTCGTGGACATGAGCACGATCTCCCCTGCGGCCACGCGCGAGATCGCCCACCGGCTGGCCGAGCGGGGGGCCGAGATGCTCGATGCGCCCGTGTCGGGCGGCGAGCGCGGCGCGATCGAGGGCACCCTCTCCATCATGGTGGGCGGCAAGCCCGAAGTGTTCGAGCGTGTGCTTCCCGTGTTCCAGCGCCTGGGCAAGCAGATCGTGCATCTGGGCGAGAGCGGAGCGGGCCAGGTGACCAAAGCCTGCAACCAGCTGGTCTTGGCCCTGACCCTGCTCGGGGTCGCGGAGGCCCTCACCCTGGCCCGGAAGGCGGGGGTCGATCCGGCCAAGGTCCGGGCGGCGCTGCTCGGAGGCTTCGCGCAGAGCCGGGTGCTGGAACTGCACGGGCAGCGCATGCTGGACGGGAACTTCCAGCCCGGGTTTCGGACCCGCCTCTACTACAAGGACCTCGGGATCGTCACCGAGACCGGCCGGGCCGTTGGCATGCCGCTCCTCGGAGGGAGCCTCGCCGCGCAACTGTACCAGGTGGTCATGAACCAGGGGTTCGCGGACCTGGATTACTCGGTGCTCGCCCGCGTGATCGCCGGGCTGGGAGGCGTAGGGGAACCGTAGCGCCTACCGCACGCTGTCGTGAAGCGACGAACGGTAGCGACGGCCGAGCGTGACGTAGTGTTGCGCGCTCTCCTCGAGACGGGCCAGGTCGGCGTCGGAAAGTTCCCGGATCACCCGCCCGGGAACCCCGAGGTACAGCGTGCGCGGCGGAACGATCTTCCCCTCCGCTACGACGGCCCCCGATCCGACGAGGGCCCGCTCGCCGACGCGGGCCCCGTTGAGCACGATCGCCCCCATGCCGATCAGCGCGCCATCCGCGATCTCACATCCGTGGAGGATCGCCCCATGGCCGACGGTCACTCCCCGGCCGATCCGCACCGGCACGCCCGGATCGGTGTGTACGCAGCACCCGTCTTGAATATTGCTCTCCGGCCCGACCGTGATCGGGTCGTGCTCGGCCCGCAGGATGGCGTTAAACCAGACACTGGACCCGGCCTCGATCACCACGTTCCCGACGAGGTCGGCGGACGGGGCGATGAACGCCTCCGGGTGCACGCGCGGTTCATGGGGCGCTACGCGGATCAGCATGCGGACCTCCTTGTTCACGTCGCGTCGCTACAGCGACCAGTGCTCTCCGACGATGTGCCGCACGGCCCGGGCGCGCGCGCGCGCGACGGCAAACGGCGCTTCCCGGATCTCGCCGCGTTCGCCCCCGGGTTCGGCCACCCCGGCGTCCACGCCCGTGAGGCCCTCGAGCGTCGCCGCGACCGAGTAGGCGAGCCCGTCGAGGTCGTACCCCCCTTCCAGGAGGACCGCGATCGGCACCTTGGCGGCCGCGGCGCGAACGAGTCGCGCCAGGTGTCCGAACCCGCGCGCGGTCATGGCCATGCCGCCGAGCGGATCGGCGTGGTGCGCGTCGTATCCCGCTGACAGCACGAGCATCGCCGGGGTGACCGCCCGGATCAGCGGGAGGACGACCTCCTCGAAGAGGTGCGCGTACCCGCCGTCTCCCACTCCCGCGGGCAGGGGGATATTGATCGTCGCGCCCTCCCCCGGGCCCTCGCCGATTTCCTCCATCGCCCCGGTTCCGGGATACCAGTTTTCCTGGTGGAGGGAGCACATCACGACCGCGGGATCGCGATAGAAGATCTCCTGGGTCCCGTTCCCGTGGTGGACGTCCCAGTCGAGGATCAGCACGCGCCCGAGCCCGTGGAACTCGAGCGCGTGGCGCGCCGCCACGGCGGCGTTGTTGAAGATGCAGAACCCCCGCCCCTGCGCCGGGCCGGCGTGATGTCCGGGAGGACGGACGAGCGCCGTGGCGATCCCGCCGCCGCCCGCGATCGCCGTGTCGACGGCGAGCACCGCGCCGCCCGCCGCGCGGCGGGCGACCTCGAAGGACACCACGGAGACCGGGGTGTCAGGATCGAGGTCCCCCCCGCCGGAGTCTGAGATCTGCTCGACCATCTTGATATACTCGCGCGTGTGCACTTGAGCCAGCACGTTCTCGTCCACGGGCTCCGGCGCGGGATGGGTGCACGCCTCCCACAGCGGCGTCCTGCGGAGGAGCCCCTCGATGGCTTCCAGGCGCCGCGGCCGCTCCGGGTGGCGCGGCGACGTCAGGTGCCGCCGGTAGTCGGGGTGCGTGATGAGGACGGGTCGCGCGGGATCGGTCATGACGGGCGCCCCGTCGCGCGGGCCGCGTCGCGCAAGCGGGCCATCGCCGCTGCGATCCCATCGGGCGCGCCGAACAGGGCCGTGCCGGCGACCAGCACGGTCGCGCCCGCCTCCACCACCGCGGGGGCGGTCTGCGGCCCGATCCCGCCGTCGACGGCGATCCCGAACCGGAGGCCCCGCGCGCGCCCAGCGTCGGCGAGCGCGCGAATCTTCGGCAGCATCCCGGGGATAAACGGCTGTCCGCCCATCCCGGGCTCCACCGTCATGACCAGCACGGTCTCGACCGCCGGAAGGACCCACTCGATCTGGTCGATCGGCGTCGCCGGATTGAGGGCCACCGACGGCCGGAGACCCAGCGCCGCGATCTGCTGAACCGCCTGGTACAGGTGTGGGGAGGCCTCGGCGTGCACGACGATGCTCGTCGCCCCCGCATCGGCGAACGCCGTCAGATGGCGCTCGGGCTCGGCGATCATGAGGTGGACATCCAGCGGCAGCGCGGTCGCGCGCCGAATCCCGCGAACGACGACCGGCCCCATCGTAATCTCGGGAACGAACCGGCCGTCCATGACGTCGATGTGGATCATCGCGGCCCCGGCCCGCTCGGCGGCGCGCACCTCTTCCGCGAGCCGGCCGAAGTCGGCCGCGAGAATCGACGGGGCGATGAGCACGCGCGCCGGTTCGCCGGGCATCAGGGCCGGATCTCCTGCACCAGACGGTTGTCGATGTAGACCTGCATGATCGTATAGCCGGACCCCGTCGCCTCGGCGTTGACCGTGTCCCCCGGGGCGTGCGCGTGCTCGTAGGCGACGCGGTTGCCCGTCTGATCGATGACGACGACCTTGACCGTCTGTTTGGGTGGGCCCTGCGGCACCACCACCGTGATCAGCGCCTGCTTCTGGGCGGGGTTGCTGGGCGGGGCGGGACGAGGGGCCCACGTCACGATCGGCTGAGGCGGCGGAGTCCCCCGCTCGGGAGCGGCCGCGATCGTCACGGTGACAGCGTCCCCGTGCAGGATCTGACTGCCGGCCGACGGGGTCATCTCCATGACCTGTCCCGGCGGGATGTCGCTGCGGGGCACCTGCGTCACGCGCCGCAGCGCCACCCCCAGATCCTGGAGCAGCCGCCGCGCGTCGTCCAGCGACAGCCCCACCAGATTCGGGAGGATGAGGCTCTCCGGGCCCTTGCTCACCCTCAGGTACACCGCGGTTCCGCGGGCGAGGGATGCGCCGGGGGCCGGATCCTGGGAGAGTACGACGCCCGCGGGCAGCGCGGCGTCGTACGATTCCCGCACCTCCCCGACGGCCAGGCGCGCCTGCTCGATCGCGAACCGGGCCTCCGTGAGGGAACGACGGCGGACGTCGGGCACCGTGACCATCTCCGGTCCGAGGCTGATCGTCAGATTGATGACGCGGTTGATTTTCACCGCTTTGCCGGCCGGCTGATCCTGCCCGAGGACGAACTCCGCCGGGACGCTGCGGCTGTAGTTCTGCTGGATCACCTGCACGCTCAGGTTCGCCCGGCGGGCGAGGCCTTGCGCGTCGGCGAGGCTGTGGCCGACAAAGTCCGGAACGTTGACCTCGGGCACGTTCAGGTAGGCCGTCAACACCTGCCACCCGGTGGCGATCCCTACGAAGCCGACGAGCAGCGCGACCGCGGCCACGACGTAGGGCGCCAGCGTGCGGGGCGTGAGGAGCCCGCGCGGGCGGTCCTGCGCGTGCGCCGCGCCCGCGACGACGGCCGTGTCCTCGGCCGCGGAGGCCGGCCGTTCGCTCCAGTGCGCGGCCGCGCCGAGAAGGTCCTCGCGCATCGCGCCGGCCGATTGATAGCGCTGCTTGGGATCCTTCGCCAGGGCCTTAAGAATGATCCCCTCAATGACCGGGTCGATGGGCGCGCCGTCCCGGCGGGGGATCGGAGGCCGTTCGTGAATGTGTTTCAGCGCGATCGTGATCGGGCTCTCACCGTCGAAGGGCAGCTGTCCGGTGACGGCCTCGTACAGCACCACGCCGAGCGAGTACAGATCGGCGCTGCGCCCCACGCCTAAGCCTCGCGCCTGCTCGGGGGAGAGATACTGGACCGACCCCAGGACCGTCCCGGTTTCGGTGATCGACGACCCGGCGAGGGCGCGGGCGATGCCGAAATCGGTGACCTTGACCTCCCCCTGCGGGGTGAGCATGATGTTCTGCGGTTTGATGTCGCGGTGGACGATCCCTCGATCGTGCGCGTAGGCGAGGACTTCGCACACCTGGGCGCCGATCTCCCGCGCGCGCGACTCCTCGATCGCGCCCACTCGGCGCAGGAGCGTCTTCAGATCTTCCCCTTCAACGAATTCCATGACGATAAAGTGCACGTCCCCGTCGCGCCCGTAGTCGTACACGCTGACCATGTGGGGATGCGAGAGCTCGGCGACGGCCTGGGCCTCCCGTTCGAACCGCGCGACGAATTCCCGGTCGTGCGCGTACTGCTCCCGCAGGACCTTGATCGCCACCGCCCGGTCGTCCGCCAGGCGTCGGCCACGGTAGACCAGGGCCATCCCGCCCTCGCTCAGGTGGCCCGTGATCTCGTACTGATCGCGCAGGATGCGGCCGATCACCGCGTCCTCCGCGAATGGGCGTCGCGTCCCCCAGCCGCCGTCGACCGCCGCACGGCTCAGGGACGGGAGACCAGGTCGTGCAGCATGCTCTCCGCCTCCGTGGCACTCCGGGCGCGCAATCCTCGGTCGAGGCGACTCCGGTACGCGGGCGCGACCTGGTCAACCGAGATCGGGGTGACCCGGACGACCGAAAAGAGCGGCACGCCCAAGACCCGCGCGGGGACCCCTTGCATCACGGCGACCCGGTCTCCCCGGACCCCCAGGAAATACGTGTTCTCCAGCCGATACGCGCCCCACCCGCCGAGGAGAAGCGCGGCCAGCACCGCCGGGGCGAGCAGGCGGAACGCCCGCATCACCCAGCGCGGCGTCAGTCGAACCACCACCACCGAGGCGTTGTCGAACCCCCCGCGGGCGTTGGCCAGCCCCAGCAGGGCACGGCAGGCCTCATCCGCATCGGGGGTCGCCTGCACCAGCGCGCCGATCTCTTCCGCGGACACGGCGGTGTGAAGGCCGTCGCTGGTGAGCACGAGCACGTCCCCGGCCCGCAGCGGTTCGGTCACCAGATCGATCTCCGCGCTGTCGCTCCCGAGCGCGCGTGTGAGCACGTGTCGCTGGGCGTGCGCGTCGGCCCGACTCGGGGCGAGGCCCCCCTGGCGCACCAGCTCCGATACCAGCGAATGATCGGTGGTGAGCTGGTGCATCTCGCGACCGCGGAGCAGATACGCGCGCGTGTCGCCAACGTGGGCGACGATCCCCTCGCCGCCCGCCACCAGCAGTGCGGTGCAGGTCGTGGCCATGCCGGCGAGATCCAACGTGGCCGCTCGCGCGCGAATGATCGCGTTCGCGCGGCGAAGCGCCGCCGCCAGCGCCTCCCGCGGGGGGCTCCCCTGGGCGAGGAGCGCGGGAACCTCCGTCGCGAGCGTGCTCACCGCCAGCTCGCTGGCGATGCTTCCTCCCACGTGGCCGCCGAGCCCATCGGCCACCGAGTAGAGCGCGGCCCCGCGCCCCGCATCATCGAGCAGCATCAGGCGGTCTTCGTTGACCTCACGCACGCGGCCGGTCTCGCTCCGCCCCGCCCCCCGGGCCACGAACCCCGTCACGCTCCCTCACCCTCCCCCTTGTGCATGCGCGGTTTCACCCGGAGCCTCACCTTCCGTTGCGGCGACGAGCTCGCCGTCACCGCACCGAGTGCAGTCGGGCCGCCGCGCCCGATCGGATCCTGCGTCACGACGCCGCCAGATACTCCAGCACCACACCGCCGATCTTGATGTGGTCCCCCCCTCGAAGTGCGGCCCGGTCCTGGACGCGTAGCCCGTTGACCGCGGTCCCGTTCGTGCTCCCGAGATCGACGATCGTCGCGCCGTGCCTGTCGATCTCGATGCGGGCGTGCGCCCGGCTGACGCTGGGATCCCGCAGAACAATCACCTGGTCGGACTGCCGTCCGATCGTCACCGATGGGCGGTCGAGGGCGAACTCGCGGCCGGCGTCCGCGGCCGGTCCCGTCAGAACGCGCAGCCGCGGAACGGGCGCCGACGGACGATACACGCGCGTGTCGCCCCGGCGTTCCTCGGAACTCATGCCGCCCCCGTCATCCGACCGGCTGGGGAGAAGCCGGAACGGGCGTCCACCGGGAGGGCCGTCCGAGGCCGCTGGCGAGGCGTAGCTGACCGCACGCGGCTTGGATCTCCACCCCTCGCTCGATTCGTACCGTCACGGGGACGCCTGCCGTCCGCAGGAAGGCCGCGAACGCGCGAACACGCGGGATGGGAGGCCGGCGAAACGGGATCCCGGCCACGGGATTCAGCGGGATCACGTTGACGTGGCACCGCAGTCCCCGGAGCAACCGGGCGAGTGCACGCGCCTCCTCCCGCCCGTCGTTGACGCCGTCGATGGCCACGTACTCGAACGTGAGCCGGCGGCCGGTCTCGCGGACGTAGTCCCTGCAGGCGGACATGAGCTCGGCGATCGGATAGCGCTGGTTCAGGGGCACCAGCCGCTCGCGGAGGTCGTCGGTGGGCGCGTGCAGGGAGACCGCCAGCGTGATCTGCAGGCCTTCGCGCGCCAACCGGCGGATCTGCGGAACGAGCCCGACGGTGGACACCGTGATGTGGCGCATGCCGATCCCCATGCCGTACGGAGCCGCCAGGATCCGCACCGACCGCACGGTCGGCTCGTAGTTCGCGAGCGGCTCGCCCATGCCCATGAATACGACGTTCGTGAGCCGCGCCTTCTCGCGCGCCCGGATGCAGAGGAACTGCCCCACGATCTCGCCGGCGGAGAGATTTCGCGAAAACCCGCCGAGCGCGGTCGCGCAGAACGCGCACCCCATGGCGCATCCAACCTGCGTGCTGAGGCACGCGGAGCGGCGGTGATCCGCGAACCGCATGCACACGCACTCGACCGTCTGTCCATCGGGAAGGGCGACCAGATGCTTGGTCGCCGAGCCGTCCGGCGCTTCCTGGCTCCGCCGCACCTCAACGCGTCCGATGTGCGCGACCGCGCGGAGCCGGTCCCGGAAGGCCTGGGAGAGATCCGTCATCGCGTCGAACGACTCGGTGCCGTGGCCGTACAGCCACCTCGCGATCTGGCGGCCGCGATATCGCGGTTCCCCCAGCCGCTCGGCGAGCGCCTCCAGGTCTGGCAGGAGCAACCCGCGCAGGTCGAGGGTCGGCGCCTCCACTGTCATCACCTGTCATCACCGCCTCCGTCGAAACGCGGCGACGAAAAACCCATCCGTGTCGTGCACGTGCGGGTACAGAAACGCGGTTCCGGGGCCTCCACGCGCCGGCGCGGGCGCGGGATCATCTCCATTTCCCGGAGGCCAGCCCCGGATTGGATCCGGTTCGTAGTCGCGGTGCGCGTCGAGGAACCACGCGGCGGCCGCGGGCCCCTCGTCAGGCTCGAGCGAGCAGACGGCGAACACGAGCAGGCCTCCCGGCCGCACCGCTCCCGCGGCCCCGGCCAGAAGTTCGCGTTGCCGGGCGCCCAGACCTGGAAGTTGGTCGGGCCCCACGCGCCACCGGATCTCGGGACGGCGCGCCAGCACCCCGAGCCCCGAACACGGGCTGTCCACGAGGACGCGATCGGCGAACCCGGGGTACTGTTCGCCCAGCCGCGCCGCGTCGCAATGTACGCCCTCGATGATCGTCGCACCCACCCGCGCGGCGTGGCGGGACAGGGCCTCGAGCTTGGCGGGAGCGGTGTCGCAGGCGAGAATCCGCCCCCGGTTCTCCATCAATGCGGCCAGGTGGGTGGTCTTCCCCCCGGACCCCGCGCACGCATCGATGACCGTCTCGCCGGGGACGGGCGCCACGAGGCGGCTGACCAGCATCGAGCCTTCGTCCTGCGGCGAGAACCATCCGGCGGCGTACGCGGCGCGCCGGGCTGCCTGGGGGGCGTCAAAGACGCGCCGTCCTTCGGGCAAGAGTGCGGAGGGGTCCGTGCGGATCCCCATCTCGGCGAGGCGCGCGGCCCCCGCGGCCGGAGCAGCCCGGAGCGTGTTGAGGCGGATCGACGCCGGCGGGGTCCGGTTGTCGGCCCGGCACAACGCGCGCGCACCGTCGACACCAAACCGCTCCACCCAGCGCCGCACCAGCCAGGCGGGATGCGAGTGGCGGAGGGCGATCCCCTCCGCGGTCGATTCGTCCCTGGGGATGGCGACGTCCGCGGCGGCGACCCGCCGCAGCACCGCGTTCACCAGCCGCGCGGTGCCCCGGTGGCCGACCCGCTTCGCCTGCTCGACGGCTTCGAAGCACGCCGCGCTGGGCGGAATCCGGTCGAGGAACAACAGCTGGTAGGCACCCATCCGGAGCACGGTGCGAATGCGAGAAGGCAGGTCGTCGAGGGGAGTCCGAAGGCAGCGCTCCAGCGCCCAGTCGACCTCGGCGCGGTGGCGGAGCGTACCGTACGTCAGCTCCGTCGCCAGCGCCTCTTCCGGCGCGCTGAGCCCGGCGTGATCAAGAAGGTGGTGCAGGAGGGTCCCGCTGAACGCCCGATCGGCATCGACGCGATGCAGGACCTCTAGCGCCACCTCCCGCGAGGTACGCGGACCATCCATCCGGCGTACGACCGGCGCCGCGAAGGTATCACTCCTAGCGACGCCGGTTGGCGAGCAGGACCAGCCGGAGGAGCGTGAGGGCGGCCGTCGCCGCGGCCGCCACGTAGGTGAGCGCGGCGGCCCGCAGCACGGACCGCACCCCCTGGAGCTCATCGGGGGTCACCAGCCCTTCCTCCTGCAGCGCCCGCATCGCCCGGGCGCTCGCATCGAACTCGACGGGCAGGGTGACCACGGTGAACGCGACCGCGAGGCTGTAAGCCACGATGCCGATCTGCATCAGCACACCCGAGTTCAGCCACAGTCCGGCGAGAAACAGCGGAAACGCGAGCGTGGAGCCGAAGTTGGCCGTCGGCACGAGCGTCGAGCGCAGGGCCAGCGGGGCATAGCCGCGGGCGTGCTGGAGCGCGTGACCGGTCTCGTGCGCGGCCACGCCCACGGCGGCGACCGAGGCTCCGCTGTACACGTCGGACGACAGCGCGAGAACCCGGCTGCGCGGATCGTAGTGGTCCGATAGGACCCCGCCGGTCTGATCGATCTGCACGTTGGAGAGACCGTTCCGGCGCAGAATTTCTGCGGCGGCCTGCGCGCCGGTGAGCCCGTTGCTGCTCCGCACCTGGCTGTACTTGGCGTACGTGCTTCTGACCCTGGCCTGCGCGTAGAGCGCCAGCAGTAAGGCCGGGATCACGATAACGAATGTCCAGTCCCAAAACACAGGCAGCATTCACCTCACCCCCACGTGTTCATTCTAGCACACCGTCTCATGGGACGACCCGGAGGCGGCGGGGGTCACCGCTGCGCCGCGGAAGGCCAGTTCAGGTCGAACACTTCTTCCATCTGCGCCCACCATTCGCCCTCGCGGGCCTCCAGCACCCGTTCCTGCATTGACCGCATGAGCGCGTCCCACGCGCGATACCTCGGATCATCGGCGAGGCGTGGAAAGGCCCGGGCCGGGTCGAACCCGTCGATCGCCTCCATGTACATGAACAGCCGGCGGCCCAGCAGGAAGATTTTCATTTGCGTGATCCCGATCTCCCGGAGACGCCGGTTCACCTCGGGCCAGGCGTGCCGGTGCTCCGCCTTGTAGCGCTCGATGGCCGCGGGATCATCACGGAGCGCAAGCGCGAAACCGTAATGCTGCATGGCACCTCCCCCTCCCCGGATGCTGCGCGACACGCCGCCCGCATCTGGCGTCGGACCGCGCGGATCTCATCCTGCTCCCCCGAGCACGGCCCCGGGCGCGAGCGGGTGTCCCCGCACATACTCCGCCGCGGACATGCGGCGCCCGGAGTCGGGCTGCACCTCCTGAACCAGCACGCGTCCCTCGCCGGCGGCCACGATCAGGCCTTCGTTTCCTGACCGAACCACGGTCCCCGGTGCTTCCCGTCCGGACTCCGGCAGGACCGCCGTCCGCCAGATCTTGAGCGGGACGCCATCTCGCAGGGCGTGCGCGACGGGCCAGGGGTCGAGCGCCCGCACGAGGTTCACGATCTTCCCGGCGGGATCGCCCCAGCGGATCAGTCCTTCCTCCCGCAACAACCTGGGCGCGAACGTGACCCGGGACGGATCCTGGGGTCGCGGTTCTGCGCGGCCCGCCTCAAGAAGACGGAGCGCGTCCACCAGAAGTTCTGCGCCTTCCCCCGCCAGCCGCGCCTCGAGGCTTCCGGTCGTATCATCGGGGCGGACCGGCGCGGCGCGCTGCAGGATGATGTCCCCGGCGTCGAGCTCGGGGCTCAAGTAGAGCACCGTGAGCCCGGTTTCGGTCTCGCCGGCCGCGATGGCCCGCGCGATCGGGGCGGCCCCGCGGTATCGCGGTAGGAGAGAGGGATGCAGGTTGATCCCGCCGAGCGGGGCGATCTCCAAGGCCTCGGGCGGGATGAGCCGCCCGAACGCCACCGCGACGATGACCTCCGGCCTGAGCTCACGCAGCCGCCGAAGAAAGTCCGGATCGCGCACCGACGCCGGTTGCAGCACTTCCAGAGCGTACTGGGTCGCGGCGACGGCAACCGGCGGAGGGACCACGTGCAGGCCCCGGCCCCGCGGCTTGTCCGGGCGCGTCACCACCGCCACGACGTCGCTCGCCGCGAGCACCGCCTCCAGTGACGGCACCGCAAACTCGGGCGTGCCGAAGAACGCCAGCTTCATCCGGTGGCCCTGCCGGGAGCGACCTCGGACGTGCCTTCGACGCGGCGCAGCGTCTTCGGATCTCGCACCCGATCCGTGAACAGAATGCCGTCCAGATGGTCGATCTCGTGCAGCAGGATCCGCGCCAGCAAGCCGGTGGCGTCGATCGTGATGAACCGGTTTTTCCGGTTGCGCCCGCGGACCGTCACCCGCTCCGCCCGGGGCACGTCCCCGAGGAGACCCGGGATGCTCAGGCAGGCCTCCGTGGCCGTTTCCTCGCCTTCCTGATGGAGGATTTCCGGGTCCACCAGGGCGATCTGCCGGTCCTCAAGATGGGCGACGAGCACCCGGCGGCTCACGCCGACCTGCGGGGCCGCGAGCCCTAACCCGCGCGCCGCTTCCATCGTGTCGAACATCTGGTCAATCAATTCCCGCACCTCGCGGGTCACGACGCGGACCGGCTGCGCGCGCCGGCGGAGCAGGCCGCCACGGGGACCGTCGACCGTGATGACCTCGAGCGCCACGATCAGGCCACCTCTTGCGGATCGAGTTCCACGATCAGCCGGGCCCCCCGCCGGACGGCGGCGCGTGGGACCGTCGCGAGCGCCGCGCGCACCGCCTCCCGAACCGCGGCGGCGTCGGCGGCCCGCAACAGGCTCTGAAACCGGGCGCGCCCAGCCGAGTCGAGGACGGGGGCGGGCCCCAGGACTTCGACACCGTGCTCCTGCGCCGCCTGGGCGGCTCGATCGGCCAGCGCGCGGGCCGCCGCGCGGGTGCCGCTCGACGCGATCAGCCGGGCGAGATGAACGTACGGGGGATATCCGAACTCGCGCCGGATCTCAAGTTCGCCGCGATAGACGCGCTCGTCGTCGCCCGTGACCAGCGCCGCGATCGCCGGGTGCTCGGGCACGCGCGTCTGCACCACCGCCTCGGGCCCTGGATGCCCTCCGGCCATCGCCACGACCGCGCGCAGCTGCTGCAGCGTCCGCTCGGCGGCCCGGAAGTCCGGAAGGTGCAGCGGCAGATCCGCGTCAACGACGCCGACCAGGCTCGGCCGAAGCTGCCGGGCGCGCAGCAGGAGCTGGGTCCCGATCACGAGGCGAACGCGTCCTGCGGAGAAGTCGCCGACCACGCGCGCGAACGCGCGCGCGGTCTCCCGATCGAGGCGCGCGATCCGGAGCGCGGGGAACAGGCGCCGAACGACTTCCTCGACGCGCTCGGTTCCCGCCCCGATCCACCGGAGCGTCGCGCCTCCGCAGCGGGGGCAGACGTCCGGGGCCGGGGCGGTCCGGCCACACATCCGGCAGGAAATCGTCAGGGACGCGCGATCGTACGGCATCGTCACCAGGCATCGTGGACAGCGCACGGCGTGTCCGCACTCCTGACACAGGAGAATCCGCGCGTACCCCAGCCGGTTGACGAACAGGGCGACCCGGCCGCCCGACCGCAGGTGCCGGCGCATCGCATCCAGGAGCGGCTGGCTCAGGAGCCCGGCGCGGCCCCGCTTGCGTTCCGCGCGCATGTCGACCAGCGTGACCCGGGCTGCAGGCGCCGCCTGGAGGCGCACGCAGTCCATCCGACCTGCCGCGACGGCAGCGTACGTTTCAACCGACGGGGTAGGCGATCCCAGCAGCACCTGAGCCCCCTCACGCTCCCCGCGGTGCAGCGCGACGTCCCGTGCGTGGTACCGGGGAGCGGCCTCCGCCTTATACGTGGGATCCTGCTCCTCGTCCACGATGACGAGGCGTAGACGGTCAAGCGGCGCGAACACCGCGGACCGGGTCCCGATCACCACGCCGACCTCGCGGGAGGCGATCCGCCGCCACACGTTCCGGCGCTCGCGCTCCGTCAGCGCCGAGTGCAGCGCCTCCACCCGATCTCCAAGGGCTCCGCGGGCGCGGGTCAGGAGGTCCGGGATGAGCGCGATCGCCGGCACGAGCACGAGCGCCTGCCCTCCGACGTCAACCGCGGCCGCCGTCGCGGCGATGATCCGCCCGTATCTGGCCTCCGCGTCGCCCCACAACAGCGTGGGCCGCCCCGCGCCGTCGCTGCCGGCAGCGCGGGGACCGCCGCGGGGTGACCGATCGATCCTGAGGGCTGGAGGTGCCACGGGGGCGGAAGCCCGGTCCTGATCCCCGGGGACGAGCGGGGGTCCGCCCCGCGCCCGCAACGGCGCGGGGGCGCGGCGTCGAACGATCTCCGGCGGGACGAGGCAGCGCACGGCCTCCAGCAGCGTGGACAAAGTTTCAGCCGCGACCCAGCGCGCGAGCTCCAGCATCGCGGGCGAAAACAGCGGCTCGGCGTCGGGAACGGCCAGGATCTCGCGGATCTCCCGGCTGCCGCCGGCGAGACAGGGGTGAACGTCGATGACGAACCCGTGCGCGGTCCGCGTGCCCAGGGGCACCAGCACCCGGACGCCCGTCTGGACCTGGGCCCGCAGGTGATCGGGCACCCGGTAGGTCAGCAAGCGATCGGTGCTGCGCGCGGCAAGGTCCAGCAGGACCTCGGCGCACTCCCCGGGGGAATCGATCACTGGCGAACCTGCGCACCACCCACGAGTGCTGCGATCTCGGAGGTGATCGCCTCCGGCTCCACCATTCGGCCCAAACCCACCTTGCCCGAGGCCAGCGGGCCGCGGTCTGGCCCGATGACCCGCATCCCCCGCGCGCGCAGGCGGGCCAGGTTCTCCTGCACGGCCGCGGACTCGGCCATACGGTCGCTCATCGCGGGAGCCACAAGGATCGGCGCCGGCGTGGCGAGCGCGGTCGCGCAGACCACGTCATCGGCCAGCCCGGCGGCCAAGCGCCCTATCATATCCGCGGTGGCCGGCGCGATGAGGTAGAGGTCGGCGCGCTCGCCCAGGTCGACGTGCGGTTCGTCGTACGGGCCGTCCGGATCCCACATGTCGGTGATCACAGGATGGTGGGACAGTGCCTTGAACGTCGTCGGGCCCACGAACCGGGCGGCGGCCTGGGTCATGAGGACGTGGACATTCGCGCCCTCCATCCGCAGCCGGCGGACCACGTCGGCCACTTTGTAGGCGGCGATGCTCCCGCACACGCCGACGACGATGGTTCTGCCCGCGAGCGCTCCGGCCACGGGCTCAGGAGGGGCGGCCCGATCGTTCGGGCTGGAATTTCCGGGTCAGCCGCAGCAGCGCGTCCACGATCTCCTCGGCGCTCCACATGCCGGTATCCATCACGATGTGGTACCGGGTGAGGTCGGTGAGATCGATCTGGTAGATCTCGCGGTAGCGGAGCCGTTCGGAGTCCTCGCGCGCGCGCAGTTCTTGGAGCGCCTGAGCCGACGGCAGCCCGTCGCGCAGCGCCACGCGGTTCGCGCGCACGGACAAAGGCGCCCGGAGCCAGATGCGAAGATCACCCTCGATCAGCCAGCCGCTCAGCCGGCTGTCCACCAGCACGCCGCCGGCGCGCGCGGCCTCGGTCTGGCGCGTATCGAGTTCGCGATCGATGCTGTGATCCTGCTCGGCGAGCCGTCCGAGATCCGCGAGGCTGATCCCGCGCCGCCGGGCTTCCGCCCGGAAGATCTCGCCCGCCGAAAGGTACTGCAGACCCAGCGCGCGGGCAAGCGCCTGCGCGACGGTGCTCTTGCCCGCGCCGATCTCCCCGCTCACGGTGACGATCATTCCGTGCTGGCCACGGGAACCTCGGCGGCCTCCTCTTCCCCTTCGTCCACCATCTCCTTGCTCGTAAACCGGTGGGCCACCGTCTCCGGCTGGACCGCGGAGAGGACCACGTGGCCGCTGTCCGTGATCACGACGGCACGGGTCCGCCGGCCATAGGTGGCGTCGATGAGGATCCCTTTGTCGCGCGCCTCCTGGATAATCCGCTTGATCGGCGCGGAGTCGGGGCTGACGATGGCGATGATGCGGTTCGCGGCCACGATGTTGCCAAACCCGATGTTGATCAGGCGAGTTTCCATTGCCGCGGCGCTCCTTACTCCACGTTCTGGATTTGCTCGCGCAGGCTCTCGAGTTCGCCCTTCACCGCGATCACGGCCCTGGCGACCTCAAGATCGTTCGCCTTGCTCCCGATCGTGTTGACCTCGCGCCCCAACTCCTGCACGATGAACTCCAGGGTTCGCCCGACCGCGCCGTCCCCGGCGAGAATCTGCCGGGCCTGGGTGAGGTGGCTGCGGAAGCGGGTGAGCTCTTCCTCGATGTCGGCCCGGTCGGCGAAGATCGCCACCTCGGTGGCAAGGCGCCCTTCATCGACCGGGACCGTCCCGGCCAGCTCCTGGATCCGCCGGGCCAGCCGGGCCGCGTACTCGCGGACGACCGCCGGGGCCCGTCGTTCGATCTCGGTGATGCGGCCTTCCAGCCGCTCGAGGCGCGTGGCGAGGTCCGAGGCGAGCCGAGCGCCCTCGGCCTCCCGCATGGCCACCAGCCGATCCAGGGCGGCGCCCACGGCCTCGGCGACCGACGGCCAGCAGGCCTCAAGGTCCTCCTTCTGCTCCTCAATCCTGACGAGGTCAGGAAGCCCCGCCAGCATCGACAGATCCGGGCTTCCGGGGAGCGCGAGAGCGTGTTTAAGGTCATTCAGGGCGCTGACGAACGCTGTAGCGAGATCTATATCCGCTTTGACCGCGCGCGGCCGTTTTCCGTAATTTTCCCTGATTATAGCAACCTCGACCCGGCCCCGCAAGATTCGCCCCTGGACGATCGCGCGGATCCGGTCTTCGAGCGGACCCAGATCCCGCGGGAGCCGAACTCCCACATCGCAAAACCGGTGGTTGAGGGAGCGGGTTTCGACGACGTATCGCCCTGTCGGGGTGGCCAACTCCCCCGCCCCGAACCCCGTCATGCTTCTCAGCATGCGGCCTGGCGAGCCCAGCGGAT
>Ga0187846_10000164_pt1 | contig 39470 bp, 34 predicted proteins | sample TC_taG_FD_161473 | JGI IMG/M metagenome (GOLD analysis project Ga0187846, IMG submission 161473) | Biofilm microbial communities from the roof of an iron ore cave, State of Minas Gerais, Brazil - TC_06 Biofilm (v2) | ecosystem: Environmental > Terrestrial > Deep subsurface > Cave > Wall biofilm... | reverse complement strand
CGCTGGGGCAGGCGGGGGCGAGTCTGCGCTACGTCGAGGTGATATCGGGACACAACACGATCGTCGCGCCGCGGGCGGGGGTGATCCAGACGAAGAACGTGGAGGAAGGCGAAGTGGTCGCGGCGGGGACACCCCTCTTCGTGCTCGTCGACCCACAGGATATCTGGCTGAGAGCTTACATCCCCGAAGATCAGATCGGGCGGGTCAGGCGCGGCCAGGTGGCGCGCGTCAGCATCGACAGTTTCCCGGGCCGGGTATTCGAAGGCCGGGTGAGCGAGATCAGCACCAAGGGGGAATTCACGCCGGGGAACGTCCAGACCACGGGGGATCGGGTCAAGTTGGTGTTCAGCGTCAAGATTCGCCTCAACAACAGCGACTCCAGCCTGAAACCCGGGATGCCGGCCGACGCCGAGATCATGGTCGGTAACACCCAGGACGAACAGACGAGCCGGTGATGGCCACCGGGAGCGCCGCAATTGTTGCGCAGGGCCTGACGCGGCACTTCGGGGCATTGGCCGCCGTGACGGACCTCTCGATCGAAGTTCCGCACGGGGATATCTTCGCGCTGCTGGGCCCCGACGGCGCCGGCAAGACCACGACGCTGAGAATGCTCTGCGGGGCCATCGCTCCTACCGCCGGCTCGGTCGAGATCGAGGGGATCGACCTTCTGCGGGAGCCGGAGCGGGTGCAAGAGCGCCTGGGGTACATGCCCCAGCGCTTCAGCCTGTACGGCGACCTCACGGTCCAGGAGAACCTTGATTTCTACGCCGACCTGTTTGCGGTGTCGCGGGAAGTTCGTGAACAGCGCAGCCGGCGATTGCTGGAGTTCAGCGGCCTCACCGCATTCCGGGACCGGCTCGGCGCGCAGCTCTCGGGCGGCATGAAGCAGAAGCTGGCCCTGGCGTGCACGTTGATTCACGAGCCCAGCGTGCTCCTGCTCGATGAGCCCACCGCGGGCGTCGACCCGGTCTCCCGGCGCGAGTTCTGGCGCATTCTCTACGAGCTGAACCGAGGAGGCGTTACCATCCTGGTGAGCACGACCTACATGGACGAGGCGGATCGCTGTTCGACCGTGGGGCTCCTGTACGCGGGAGAGCTGATTTCCGTGGAAGACCCCGGTGAGATGAAGCGGCGGATGCGCGGAGAGGTGGTGGAGTTCGTCGCCGAGCCGAGAGCCGACGCCCGGGGGGTGATCGGCCGCTCTCCGGAGATCCTCTCGGCGACGGTCATCGGAGATCGATTCCACGTGGTCGTCGAGGATGCGGCCGTGGCGATCCCCGTTCTGACCCAACGCCTGAACGCACAAGGCGTGGACGTCCGCGGCGCCAGCACGATCCCGCCGTCTCTCGAGGACGTCTTCGTCTCCGTCATCGCGCATCGGCGCGCCGGAAACGCTCCGGCAGAGGAGGGTGCCCGTGAATGAGCGCGCCGTCGCGGTGCGCGCGCAGGAGTTGACCCGGACGTTCGGCACGTTCGTGGCCGTCGACCATCTCAACTTCGAGATTCCCACCGGGGCGGTCTGGGGCTTCCTCGGCCCCAACGGGGCGGGCAAATCGACGACGATCCGGATGCTCTGCGGCATCCTGAGCCCGACGTCGGGACAGGCGACCGTGCTGGGGTACGATGTCGTGCGCGATCCGGAGCAGATCAAGGAGCGGATCGGGTACATGTCACAGCGGTTCAGCCTGTACAATGACCTGACGGTCGAGGAGAATCTCGCATTCTTCGCCGGCATCTATGGGCTCTCGCGAAGCGAGCGGCGGGAGCGTACGGAGGAGTGGATCGCGCGGGCCGATCTCCGGGGCCGGGAGCGCGTGCTGGCCGGAGCGCTCTCGGGTGGGTGGAAGCAGCGCCTGGCCTTCGGGTGTGCCGTACTCCACCGCCCGCAGATGGTCTTTCTCGACGAACCGACGAGCGGGGTCGATCCGGTCAGTCGGCGCGAGTTCTGGGACCTCATCGGCCAATTTTCGGAGGCCGGGGTCACGGTCATGGTCACCACGCACTACATGGATGAGGCGGAGCATTGCGATACCCTCGCATTCATCTTCGCCGGGCGCATCATTGCGATGGGCACGCCGGAAGAGATCAAGCGTCGGCAGATGACGGGGGCTCTGCTAGAGGTCCTGACTCCTCAATATGCGGAGGCCCTCGACGCGCTTGCCTCGAGGCCAGAGATTCGAGAGGCCGCCCTCTTCGGGCGGGCCATTCACGTGACCATGGAGAATGGCGGCGATGCCATCTCCAAACTCCGAAGGATCCTGGCGGATCGAGGGGTGGAGGTCGAGCGCATCACTCCGGTGACGCCGTCGCTTGAGGACGCGTTCGTGTCGCTGGTGGAGCGATCCGCCGGTCCCTCGGCGGTTTCCGATTCGTCGGGGCAGCCGGCATGAACCTGGGGCGTCTCCGCAGCATCATCCGCAAGGAGTTCACCCAGATCCTGCGGGACCGCCGGACGCTGGTCACGATCATCACCCTGCCGATCATGCAGCTGCTGCTCTACGGGTATTTGAGCAGCGACGTCACCCATATCGCCACGGCGGTGTTCGATGAGTCCCGAACCCCGGAGAGCCGCAGGCTGCTCGACGCCTTCGTCAACACCACCTACGTCGATCTCAAGTACTATACGACCAGTTTCGACAAGGTTCGCAGCCTCATCGATGGCGGACAGGCGAAGATCGGCATCTGGATCCCCCCGGATTACGCGGCCCGGCTTCGCAGCGGACGCACCGCTGAGGTCGAGGTGATCGTCGATGCCTCCGAGCCGACATCCGCCCGCACGGTGCTTGGGATTGCAAGCCAGCTCGGATCGGCCCTGTCGACCCAGCTGGTCCTTCAGCAAGAACAGCGGTTGACGGGCGCGGCGCCCCCCGCGTTCCCCATCGATGTCCGCGCGCGGGCGTGGTACAATCCCACGCTGGAAAACGTCAACTTCATCGTGCCCGGAGTCATCGCGATCATCCTGATGTTTGTCACGACCTTCCAAGCGGTCACGGTGATCGTCCGCGAGCGCGAGCTGGGGACGATGGAGCAGCTGGTGGTTACGCCCATCACGGGCCTGGAACTCATGATGGGGAAGGTGATCCCGCTCGTCGTCCTCGGATACGTGCAGATCACGCTGACTCTGTTTCTGGCCAGCGTCTGGTTCCACATGCCGATCAAGGGAAGCCTGGTGCTCCTGTACGTCCTGTCCTTGACGTTCTTCTTCAGTACGCTGGGCATCGGCGCCCTGATTTCCACCGTCTCGAAGACGTTCCAGCAGGCCGCCCAGATGACGCAGCTCGTCCTGCTGCCGAGCATCCTCATTTCCGGGTTCGTATACCCGCGGGAGTCCCTTCCCCGGGTGCTACAGGTGATCGGCGGGGCGTTGCCCCTGACCTATTTCGTGATCATTCTGCGCGGGATCCTCATCAAAGGGGTCGGGCTTCAGTACCTCTGGCGCCAGATTCTCCCAATGGTGGCCATAGGGATCGCGGTGTTTGCGCTGGCCATCAACCGCTTCCAGAAGCGGGTTGAGTGAGAGGAGGATTCGCGCGCCGCGCGGTATGCCACAGTGTCGTGGCCGCACCGTACGGCTGCGACCACGTCTCCGGAGGTGATGTCGATGGCGAAGCAAGTGATCAGGACTGAGCAGGCTCCCGCGGCGATCGGCCCCTACTCCCAGGCCGTGGCGGCGAACGGGTTGATTTTCGCCGCCGGGCAGATTCCGCTGGATCCCCGCACGGGTCAGCTGGTTGCAGGGGATGTGCGGGTGCAGACGAAGCGCGTCTTGGAGAATTTGAAGGCGGTGTTCGAGGCGGCGGGATCCTCGATGGACAAGGTCGTCAAAACCACGGTGTACCTCCGCGATCTGAACGATTTCGGCGCGATGAATGAGATCTATGGCGAGTACTTTCGGGAGAACCCCCCCGCCCGAGCCACCGTCCAGGTGGGAAAGCTACCCCGGGACGCGGCGGTAGAGATTGAGGCGGTGGCGCTCGCCTAGACCTCGGGAGAGCTTGCCCCTGGCGCGCGCTTGTCCGTGCGGACAGTGTGCGATACGATGGCAGTGAAGCGGTGGGGGGTCGGCTAACGGTAGGCCATCAGACTTTGGATCTGAGAGTCCAGGTTCGAATCCTGGCCCCCCAGCCACGCATTCCGCTGCACACGGCTTCGGGATCTCTTTCGATGAGAGACAGCAAGCTTAGTCCATCTGCGTGTTAACGCTTCCCGAGCGAACGACCGTCTCTGTATGAGACGTTGTGAGCCGCTCAGGCATGCGCACGTCCATTGACAAGCCGGGGCCCTGCGCAATCCCAGGTATCCCCCTCCCGCGTCTCCCTCAAGTTACCGTCTGTGCCGTAGCGTGAAACACGGAGACAATTTCATGCTCGCTGCGCGTGCGCAATTTGACGACACGAACGGGTTTTCGTCTTGTAGAAACGATCGCGGAGTTATATGGTCTTGAGAGAAAGTCAACTTATTCGAGTAAAAATTATAGATAACATCGAGCGGGTTTGTAACTATTGGCCGGCACAAGGGCATTGGGGGGATTCATCGTTCTCGCGTGACCCGAGTTGGGAACATGATGCAACAACGGTTGATTTTGACCAGAGCATAGTCACCTACGAGTTCAATATCCCTAACGCGCTGAACCACCTCTGAGCCCATCGGGACAAGCAAAAGGAGCCCTCGGTTCGTTCCAACGGCAGGGCTCGCTCCCAAGCGGGGGTTGGCATAGGTCAGTGAATGGAGGCGAACGGCGTCAGCCCTGGGGTTATCCGCGCTCGGGGGATTCAGGAGACGACCATGTCCTGCTTCTCGCTCAAGCACATCGATGCGAGCGTCCTGAATGCCGGATGCGTCTATTGCCGCCACATCCCGCCCGATGGAGGCATTCATCGTGAAAGCACGTCAGCTCGTGGTCGCCGCGATACTTGCTTGCGCAATGGGGGCACCAACCTTGACCTTCGCCCAAGACAGACGCATGGTGGAGCAGATGACACCTGGTACGATTAAATTGCCCATTGAAGGTGAGTTGCCCTCGCTCGGCGGCGCGATCGGCTGGCTCAATTCACCGCCTCTGACGCCGGCTGGCCTCCGTGGGAAAGTCGTCCTCATCGAATTCTGGACCTATTCCTGCATCAATTGGCTTCGGCAATTTCCCCATGTCCGCGCGTGGGCGGAGAAATACAAGGATCATGGATTGGTGGTAATCGGCGTGCACTCGCCTGAGTTTGCGTTTGAGAAGGATGCCGATAACGTACGCCGCGCCGCGAAGGAGTTGCGGGTCGATAATCCGATCGCGATCGATAGTGACCATGCAGTATGGCGAGCGTTCAGGAACGAATATTGGCCGGCCCTCTATTTCGTCGATGCGCAAGGGCATATTCGACATCACTACTTCGGCGAAGGGGAGTACGAGCAGTCGGAAATGGTGATTCAACAATTGCTCGCCGAGGCCGGATTCGGCGGCTTCGGTCACGCATTGGCTTCGCTCGATCCCCGCGGTGTCGAAGCTGCGGCCGATTGGGGGAGCTTGGAGTCTTCGGAAAACTACGTCGGCTATGATCGCACCGAGAACTTCGCGTCTCCCGGCGGAGCAGTCTTGGACCAGCGCCGCGTGTATACCGTTCCTACGGCGCTAGGCCTGAATCATTGGGCCCTATCGGGGGATTGGTCGATGGGGAACCAGACCACGGTGCTGCACACGGCCAACGGGAAGATCCTGTACCGGTTTCACGCCCGCGATCTTCACCTTGTCATGGGGCCTGCCGTGCGCGGAACGCCTGTGCGATTTCGGGTGCTCATCGATGGACACGCGCCAGGCGCTGCTCACGGACTAGACGTTGACGACCAGGGCAACGGCACGGTGACCGAACCGCGGCTGTATCAACTGATCCGGCAGCCAAAGCCTATCAATGACCAACAGTTCGAGATCGAGTTTCTTGATTCGGGCGCGGAGGCTTATGTGTTCACGTTCGGCTGATCCACGCCAGGGGCTGCTGGCGATCCTGGCCAACGCAGAGCTCACGCAGATGAGGACGATCGAGCTCGTGGGCCAGGGGTTCTGCGGGCCACCTACTTTTCGTCCTCCAATATCGGACGTTGTGTGTTGTGCCGACTGATGCCGCGTTGTCGACCAACACCATCGCCCAATAGCTTCACCTTTCCGCCTCGTGGTCCACTAAAATCTGAAAAGCACATCCGGATGAACCGGATGCGTGCAAAGGAGAATGCACAATGAGTCAACACGGAACTGTTCAGAACGCGGCCGGAGCCGGAGCTGTCCGTCCTTTCCGCGCCGACGTGCCCGAAGCGGTGCTCGTTGACCTTCGCCGGCGGATCGCGGCGACCCAGTGGCCCGAACGGGAAACGGTTACCGATCAGTCCCAGGGCGTGCAGCTCACGACGATTCAGGCCCTCGCGAGCTACTGGGCGACCGATTACGATTGGCGCAAGTGCGAGGCGCGACTGAACGCCCTCCCGCAATTCATGACCGAGATCGATGGGGTCGACATTCATTTCATCCACGTGCGTTCGAAACATGACAATGCGCTGCCGCTCATCGTCACGCATGGGTGGCCCGGCTCGATCATCGAACAGCTGAAGATTGTCGATCCCCTGACCAATCCCACGGCCCACGGCGCGAGCGCATCGGACGCGTTCCATATGGTGATTCCCTCGATGCCGGGCTATGGATTTTCCGGCAAGCCGACCACAACTGGCTGGGATCCCACCCGCATCGCGCGTGCCTGGATAGTGCTGATGAAGCGCCTTGGATACACGCGCTATGTCGCGCAAGGCGGCGATTGGGGGAACGCGGTCACGGAGCAGATGGCGCTCCAGAAACCTCCAGAATTGCTCGGCATCCACACGAACATGCCTGCTACGGTTCCAGCCGACGTGGCTGCGGCCCTCCAACTAGGTGGCCCTCCGCCGACCGGCCTCTCCCCGGACGAACGACGCGCGTATGAGGAGCTCGACTTTTTCTACAAGCACGGGCTGGGCTACGCCATCGAGATGGGGAACCGCCCGCAGACGCTGTACGGGATTGCAGATTCGCCCGTCGGCCTCGCAGCCTGGATGATTGACCACGATGCGCGGAGTTACGCGCTCATCGCACGCGCCTTTACCGGGCAGCCCGGCGGCCTGACACGAGACGATGTCCTCGACAACGTTACGCTCTACTGGGTGACGAAGACGGGGATTTCTTCGGGTCGTCTCTATTGGGACAGTAAGCTCGCCTTCTTCGCCGTCAAGGGCGTCTCCATCCCGGTGGCCCTGAGTATCTTTCCTGACGAGCTCTACGAAGCTCCGCGGAGCTGGGCCGAGCGCGCGTATCCCAAACTCATCCATTACAACAGGCTCGACAGAGGCGGCCACTTTGCGGCCTGGGAACAGCCGCAACTCCTTTCAGAAGAGGTCCGCGCGGGCTTCAGATCGCTGCGCGCTAGTTAGAGCACGGGGAGAGGCGCGCAGAACGGGCGCTGCATCGATTCGGCCGTCGCGTCAGTCGTGTCGATCTTTGCAGCCATTATTCTCAGCCTGAGGAAGTTATGCAGGCATGGATGAGCTGCTTCCCGTGCAGCTGACTTCAGCTCACGTAGTGGCGAACGGCATTCGCCTACTCCACGAAGCGTCGCGCCTACACGCGTGGCCCCGACCGCCGGCCGATCCTGGAAATGCTGGTGGTCTCAATTGATATCAGCGGGGTTCGGTTCGAGTAGGGAGGCCGCCTCAATACCGTCGAGAGTTGAAGGTGTCGAGATCGCCGGCGATCTAGGCGCGCCGCGGAACTCATTGCTACATGGGCAAGGCCTAATTTACAGACGAACGACGTTTGGCGTTCCCTGCTCGCCCACAAACACTGAAAGGATTTTGACTGGGGTTGTGCCCTTGTTCATGCCATTGTGCCACGTGTTGGTTGCCTCGATCAGGCCCTGTCCGGCCGTGAACACCTTCTGGCCCTCGATGTCCACCGTTAAAGTCCCTTCTAGGATGTAGGCGAATTCGGTTACTGGATGCTGGTGGCGACCGGTCTGTCCTCCAGGCGCTATCTCGACGAGGAGTGCCGCAACCTCCGGCTTCATGCGAGGATATCGAATATCCTGGCCGATAGACGTCTTCGAAGTCTGTACGATAACTGTCGACTTCGCGCCGACTGCCCCCGCCACACCGGTGTATTGACTCCAGGCTACCCGGCTTCCAACTGGCCCCACCACGAAGACCACGGCCAACGCCAATATCGCGATCAGGGTCTTTCTCATCACTGCTCCCCCCTCGCAAGAAAGCAGAATCTGACCCCAACAGAGATCGAGGGTCTCGTTCTTAAGCAAGCGGCACGAAACCTCTCCACGAGATATCTAGCGATGCCACGTGGAGCGATCAGTGAAGTCGGGCTGATCCCCTCCGACCCAATTCCCTTGAGGGGCCTTCACCGTTGCGCTGCGGCCCGCGGGCGTGCTCAGGGGTGAGCTCGTTGGTTGATCGCGTACTGATAGACGGTCAGGGCGTTAGTCACCACCCGGCTGTCGAGCAGGTGGCCGCTGCGATCCAAGGCGTTGAGAATGACCCGCGCGCTCGGAAACATCCCATGGACAAACCACGCGCGCGGGTGGCCGGCGACTGCCTCGAGCACCCGCGGCGCATCGTTGTCGGTGAGCGGTGGGAACAGCACCCTACCGGAGCCGAAGTCGGCGGGGATTCCATGTTCGGCGACCGGCCGGTGCGCGCGCTCAAAGTAGTAGTCGAACGCCGGCTGCACATACGGGACGTAGAAGAGAATCACATCGTCGGACCGCACGCGTGAGGCCACGTACTCGGCGGCGCGGTCCCAGCCTCGCACTCCGCTAGTAAGGAAATCCATCCGGTAGTGGTCGACTAGCCCGACGATATCGACGACCATCACGGCCCCCAGCAGGAGCGCGAAGGCCCAGCGGCGGCGGACGTGCAGCAGCCCCGCTCCCACGGCCAGATACAGCGGCACGTAGGTCCACACGAAGGTCTGCTTGGTGAAGATGGGATGCCGGAGCGACACGAGGATCAAGCAGAGAATCGGCACCGCCCAGAGCCCCACGGTGAAGGCGATCCACTGCGGCTCCGACCGCCAGATGACCCGTCCGAGCGCGATCAACCCGGCCGCTACGAGGAGCGTGCTCGGCAGGGCAAGCGGGTTCACCGGAAACCAGTTGATGACGTTCGCCCCGTGGACCTGCCGGAACGCCAGGCTGAGCTCGGCGAAACACAGTGCCCCGATCGCGGCGTAGGCGGGGAGCCAGTCCCGCACGATGCCCCTGCGGCGCTCGCCGCGCTTCCCCCACGCCACGTACGCGAGGACGGCGGCAGCGGCAAGCGGAAACAGCACGGCGGTGTATTCCGTCCAGAGGGCGGTGGCCGTCCCGAAGACAAACGCCCCCAGGGCGAGATGTTTGCCCGGCGACCCGGCGCGGGCGTCGGGATGGGCGAGGAGCCACGCCAGCCCGCACATGGCGAACACGAGGGCGAGCGTTTCTAGCGCGTACATGCGCGCTTCCTGACTCCACTGGACGTTCTCCGGCGAGACCGCCATCAGGAAGGCGGTGAGGAGCCCCAGCGGCCTCCCGCCGACGACGCTCCCCAGCCAGTACGCCAGCGGAATCGTCACAACGCCACACAGAATCGACAGAAGCCGTAGCGCAAATTCGTGGTCCCCCGCGAGCCGCATCCAGAGGTGGAGTACAATGTAATAGAGGGCCGGATGGTCGTCGAATCTGGCGAGCACCGCCCCGATGTCCCGCCAGGGATGCCGCGCGACCCAGACGCTGAAAGCTTCGTCGATGTCGAGCGAGCCGACGCCGATCCAGAACAGGCGCAGCACGGCGGCGAGGGCGACGATGCTCAAGACCAGCCATCTCGTCCGAGGCATCCTGGGATTCCATTCGCCCCGAGTGGTTGGCCGACCCGCCGCAGGGGGGGCGTCACTTCGCCGCGAATCACCCAGTGGACACGTTGGGGAGGCACGCGTTGTGGAGCAGCCGGCTGCCGTGATCTTGGCCGCAGGCAGAGGAACCCGGATGAAGTCGGATCTCCCCAAAGTGCTGCACCCGCTGTGCGGCCGTCCGATGGTTGCCTACGTCATCGAGGCGCTGCGCCGGGCCGGACTCCGGCGCCCGCTGCTCGTTGTGTCGCGAGAAGCCGGCGCGATCCGGGCCGCCGTGGGCCCGACGGTCGGGTACGTCGTGCAGAAAGATCCCTTCGGGACCGGGCACGCGGTCGCGTCCGCCCTTCCTCGGCTCCGCGGCCGGAGCCTGGTCTACGTCGTCTACGGTGACATGCCCTGTGTGCTTCCCGCGACGCTGCGGGCCCTCCGGGGAGCGGTCCGTGGGCGGGTCGTCGCCGCCCTGGCCACCGGAGTCGTGGAGCGAACGCGCGGGTTCGGGCGGATCATTCGGGACGACCGGCGCCGATTTCTGCGAATCGTGGAAGAGCGTGAGGCCACACCAGAGGAACGGGCGATCCGCGAGGTGAACGCCGGAGTCTACTGCTTTCGCCTCCCGGCGCTTCGGCGGGTGCTCCGCCGCCTTCGGCCGGACAACCGGAAGGGTGAGTATTACCTCACCGACGCGCTGAATCTCCTCGCGGGCGGGGGCGGAGACATCGCCACCGTCAGCGTGCGCGATCCCGAGGAGTTGATCGGCATCAATACCCGCGAAGACCTCGCCGAGGCCGAGGCCGTGCTCAGGGGCCGGATCCTGGCCCGGGCGATGCGCGCGGGGGTGACCGTCGCAGATCCCGCGACGACCTTTCTGGATGAGACGGTCAGGGTGGGGCGGGATACCGTTCTCCAGCCGTACACGATCCTGACGGGTGGGACGGTCGTGGGAGCGCGCTGCACGATCGGCCCCGGGGCGCGCGTCCAGGACTCGCGGATCGGCCGGCGCGTCCGGATCCGGGACTCCTCGCTGGAGGGGGCCCGCGTCGGCGATGGGTCCGTCGTCGGCCCGTACGCGCACCTGCGTCCCGGCACCGTCGTCGGCCGGGACGTCGAGATCGGCAACTACGCCGAGATGAAAAAGGTGCGTGTGGGCGACCGCACGAAGGTGCACCACAAGAGCTACCTGGGGGATGCTTGGATCGGCGCCGATGTCAACATCGGGGCGGGAACGGTGACCTGCAACTATGGCATCGACGGCAGGAAGCACCGCACGACGATCGAGGCCGGCGCCTACATCGGGAGCGACTCGATGCTGGTGGCCCCCGTGCGAATTGGGCGAGGGGCGATCACCGGGGCGGGAGCCGTGGTCACCAAGGATGTCCCTCCACGCAGCGTGGCGGTGGGCGTCCCGGCACGCGTGATCCGGACACTCGACGGCAGGCGGTAGGCGGGGGGCGGGCGATGGCCGGCGCGGGGATCCGGATCTTCAGCGGCACCAGCAATCCGGAACTCGCCCAGGGGATCGCCGACTACCTCGACCTTCCACTCGGGACGATCAGCGTCTTCCGCTACCAGGACGGGGAGATCGGCGTCCGGATCGACGAGAGCGTGCGCGGGGCGGACGTCTTTGCGGTGCAGCCGACCTGTCCGCCGGCGAGCGAGACGCTGATGGAGCTGCTGGTGATCATCGACGCGCTCCGCCGGGCCAGCGCCGCCCGGATCACTGCCGTCATCCCCTACTTCGGATACGCCCGCCAGGATCGGAAGATCAAACCGCGGGAACCAATCTCCGCCAAGCTGGTTGCCAACCTGCTGACGACCGCGGGAGCGCACCGCGTGCTGACCCTCGATCTCCACACGGGCCAGCTGTGGGGCTTCTTCGATATCCCGTTGGACCATCTCCCCGGCCGGATGATCCTCGGCGATTACTTCCGGAAGCTCGCACTGGAGAACGTGGTGATCGTCTCCCCGGACATCGGCGGAGTCAAGCGGGCCCGCGAGTTCGCGGAGTACATGCGTGCGCCGCTGGCGATCATCGACAAGCGGCGCGCGCGTCCCAATCAGATCGCCGAGGTGGTCCACGTGATCGGGAAGGTGTACCGCCGTACGGCGATTCTCGTGGACGACATCATCGACACGGGAGGCACCCTGGTGATGGGGGCGGAGGCCCTCATGCGCCGGGGAGTCCGCGAGGTGTACGCCTGCTGCACCCACGCGATCCTCTCCCCGCCCGCCGCCGCCCGCATCCAGCGCTCGCCGATCCGCCAGCTCGTGGTGACGGACAGTATCCCGGTCCCGCCGGAGAAGCGAACGCCGAAGGTCACCGTGCTCTCGGTGGCGGGGCTCCTCGGGGAGGCGATCCAGCGGATCCACGGCGAGGTCTCGGTGAGCGAGTTGTTCGGCGAGCCGCGGCTGATGCAGCCCGCCATCGAGAGGGAGTGACACGGCCGCCCGGCCGCATCCCGCATGACGATCGCTCCGTTCCTCGTGGCCGGCGTGATCGGCCTCGCGGTGGCCCTTGCGCTCACCCCACTCGTACAGATGCTCGCCCTGCAGTTCCGGGTGCTCGACCGGCCAGGCGGCCGGCGCATCCACCAGGTCCCCATCCCGCGCCTCGGCGGAATCGCCATCTACCTGGCGTTCGTGGTAGCCGTGCTCATCGGGACTCCGGTGGAGGGTCCCATCCACATCGTCTCGGGTGCCCACCAGAAGGTCATCACGATTCCCTATGATCCCACGATCGACCGTCCGATCTTCGGGCTCCTTCTCGGGACGACGCTCATCACGCTGCTCGGCGTCGTGGACGACACGCGGGGGATCTCGCCGTTCCAGAAACTGCTGGGCCAGGTCGTCGCGGCGATGATCCTGGTGCCCTTCGGGGTGACGATGGACGTCCTCACGAACCCATTTGGCGGGATGGTCTTCCTCGGGCCTCTGGGCGTCCTGCTCACCGTCCTCTGGCTCGTCGCGCTGTGCAACGTCATGAATTTGATCGACGGCATCGACGGGCTGGCGACCGGGATCGCGACGATCGCCGGCGGCACCGTGCTCGCCGCATCGTACCTGCGGGGGGACGTCGGCACGGCGATCCTCGCCGCGGCGCTCGTGGGGAGCACCCTCGGCTTTCTGCCGTACAACTACAGCCCCGCGAGGATTTTTCTCGGCGACACCGGCTCGATGCTCCTCGGGTACATTCTCGGTGGTCTCTCGGTGCTCGGCGCCTACAAGAGCTACACCGCGCTGTCGCTGCTCGTGCCGCTCGCCGCGCTGGGCGTGCCGGTGCTTGACACCGCCCTGGCGATCCGGCGCCGGTGGCGCTCCCGGCGCCCCATCTTCGAGGCCGACACCGAGCACCTCCACCACCGGCTGCTTCAGCGCGGGCTGACCCAGGGGCAGACCGCGGCCGTGCTGTACCTGGTGACCGGAATCCTCGGCGCGGGTGCGCTCGTGCTCAGCGGCGTTCACCGGTTCCCGCTGCTGGTGTTCCTCGCGTTGTTGCTGATCGCCCTCGCCGTGGGAGCGCGTCGCACGGGGCTGCTGGCTCCCCCGCGGGCTCCCGCCCCCGCTGACGGGCGTCGTGATTTTCCCAAGTGACCCGACGCCCGCCGCGAACGGTTATGGCGGTGTTCGGGACCCGGCCCGACGCGGTCAAGATGGCGCCCGTCGTGCGCGCGCTGCGCGCGTATCCCGCCGAATTCACCCCGATCGTCGCGGTGACGGCACAGCACCGGGAACTCCTCGATCAGGTGCTGGCGCTGTTTGCCATCAGGCCGGATCACGACCTCGGGATCATGACCGGCCAGCAGTCCCTCGTCGACATCACGGTCCGGACCCTGCAAGGGCTGTCGGAACTGCTCCCCCGGGTGCGCCCCGACCTGGTCATCGTGCAGGGCGACGCCGCCCCGTCCTTCGTGGGGGCCCTCGCGGCGTTCTACCTGCGCATCCCGGTCGCGCACATCGAGGCCGGGCTGCGCACCGCGGACAAATACCAGCCGTTCCCCGAGGAGATGTACCGGCGGATGACGACCGTCTTGGCCGACCTTCACTTTGCGCCTACCCGGGCGGCCCGCGAGAACTTGAAACGTGAGGGCGTGCCGGCGGGCCGGATCGTCGTGACCGGGAACACGGTGATCGACGCGCTCTTGGAGGTGGTCCGGGTGGGGGTCGACTCCGTGGATCCGGAGCTCCGCGACCTGCTGCGGCGCCCCGGGCGGCGGATCCTGTTGCTGACGACGCATCGCCGGGAAAACTGGGGAGATCCGCAGCGGCGCATCTTCCTCGCCGTGCGCGACCTGCTCGACCGCTTCCCCGATCTGGAGCTCGTGTTTCCCGTGCACCCGAACCCCGTGGTGCTGCAGCCGGCCCGTGAATTGCTGGGCAGCCACCCGCGCGCGCACTTGTTTACGCCGTTCGACTATGCGGCGAACGTCACGTGCATGAAGGCGGCCCAGGTGATCCTCACCGACTCCGGGGGGATCCAGGAAGAGGCCCCTGCGCTGGGGAGGCCGGTGCTGGTGCTTCGAGAAACCACCGAGCGCCCGGAAGGGGTCGCGGCGGGAACGGCGATCCTCGTCGGGACGGACCGGCACCGGATCGTCGCGGAAACCGCCCGCTTGCTCACGGATCCGAAGGCCTACGCGCGCATGAGCCGGGCCCGCAACCCGTACGGGGATGGACGCGCGGCGGGAAGGATCGTGGGAACCCTGCGCCACTATTTCAGTTTCACCAGAAAACTTCCAACAGAATTCTCCGCCGGGAGGCGCGGGTAGCGGAGGGCCCGGGTGGCGGTTACCGGGAATGGGCATTAATAATGGTAAGGACGAGACATCGCGCGGAGAACCCGGCCATCGTCTTCCGCGTTTGACAGTGGATTGAGCCCGCGACTATAATGGGCTGACACAGAGGGGTGGTTAATTCATGGCGTTGCAGAGGTCGGCCCTCGGCACCGCGGTGGTGTTGGGGTTCATGATTGCCGCGCTGATCCCTGCGGTGGCCCAGCAGCAGTCTCCGGTTCCCGTCCGCGTGGTGATTTCCGGCGAAGTCCTGCCGATTCAGCTGGTCAGAGTGGACCAGGTCGTAAAAGAGGGAGAACCCATCGTGTTCGTGAAGGGAGCCACGGCAGGCGCCGCCGTCCCGGCGGCCGTGGCACCCGTGAACGGGCGGGTGGTGCAGGTCGGCGTGCGTCCGGGAGATCACGTCAACATCGGCGATGTGGTGGCGGTGATCCAACCCCAGTAACGGGAATGGAACGGCGGGGTTCGGGGGGGGCCTGTCCCCCTCGTCCTGTTTCTTGAGGGACTCCGTCCGCGACACCGACTCGGGGAGGGTGAACGGGTGGGGAGGGGATGGGCGGTCTTGATGGCGGCGGCCCTCGCCATTGGCGGGCCCGTATCATCGGGGAATGCCGCAAGCCCCGATGCCCCACCGATTCTACCGTTAAATAAGGTTCAGCCTGGCATGACCGGGTACGGACTGACCGTGATTCGGGGGACCGAGGTCCAGCGGTTCGATGTACGGATATTGGGGATCCTCAAGGGAGGTCCTTCGAGCGACCTGATCCTGTTTCGCGCGACCGGTCCGGTGATCGATCAGGCCGGAGGGTCGGCGGAAGGGATGAGCGGCAGTCCGATCTACATCGGCGGCCGGCAGATTGGAGCGCTGAGCTACAGTTATCACTTCGGCGGGCCCGACGCCAACCTCAGCTTGGCCACCCCGATTGAAGAGATGCTCCGTGTGCTGGGAACGACCGGTCGGACCGGCGAAACCGAAGACCGACTCCCCCCAAGCGTCTACGAAGCGGCCACCCCGATCCCGACCCCGCTGGGTCCGGTGTCGCGCGTCGTTCTCATGCGCACCACGGCCGACGCGGCGTCGTACAATGCCCATCGCCTGCCGCACGTGCTCGGGGTCGCTCCCGCCGCGGTGCCGGTGGTCACCGCGGGGTTCTCGCCGCGGGCGCTGGCGCTCATTTCGCGCGCCCTGGCGCGGTACAACGTGGTGCCGATGCAAGGGTACGCAGGCTACCGTGACTTTACCCCGCCGCCGATGGTTCCCGGAAGCTCCATCGGCGTCGAGTTGGTGCGCGGGGATGTCGAGGTCGGCGCCATCGGGACGTTGGCCTACCGCCGCGGAAACCTCGTGCTGGCCTTTGGCCATCCGCTGATCAACGCGGGGCCGCTCGCGACCCCGCTCACTTCCGCGTGGATCGACACGGTGGTCCGCTCGGTCGACACGCCGTTCAAAGAGGGGAGTCTCGGCCCGATCGTCGGGACGATGCTGCAGGATCGCGGGGTGGGCGTCGGCGGAATGCTCGGACGGTTCCCGAGAATGTTCGGGGTTCGCGTCCGGGTTCAAGACGGTGACGGCGGGAGCCCCCGCACGGTGACCGCGCAGGTCGTGCGCCGGCCGGACCTGGCCGAATCGCTCGTGCCATCCGTGGTGTTGGGAGCGGTACAGCAGGCGCTCGACCGCGTCTCCGGCGGCTCGGCCAGCGTCCAGATCAAGCTGCGCGTGCGCGGACTCGACCAGGATGTCGTCCGCGAGGATCTCGCGTACGATGTCGCCGACATCGCAACCGCCTCGGTGCTGGATGTTCCATCCGCGACGCAGCTGCTCTTCGGCAACTTTTTCCAGTCGCTCGATCCCATCGACATGACCATCGATGTCAAAGTAAGGAACGAGATCAACACCGCGCTGCTCGTGTCTGCCCGGCCAGAAACGCGGACGGTGCGGACCGGCCAGAAAGTGCGGGTCGACATCGGCCTCTTCCCCTACGGAGGAGCGGAGGAAGTGAGCCGGTCGGTGGAGTTCAGCGTTCCCCACGATTTCCCGCCCGGGCCGGCCTTTCTGCTGGTTGGGACGGAGGGAGCCCTCAACGATTCCACCTCGCCCGCACAAAAGTACCAAGCGCTCACGGAACTCCAGGGAAGTGCCCCCTCCGGAGTCGGCTCCCTCGATGAGGCGGTCGATCAGTTTGAGCGCTTTGGCAAGAACACGGACATCCTGTTCAATCTCGTGCCGGCCCCCGTGCTCGAAGCGGTGGGAAGCAACGCCAACCCGGAGTTTGATGCCCCCGCGGGGGCGTTCCTGCCAACACGGTGGGTCGTGCTGGGGAGGTTCCAAATCCCGGTGGTGGTGAAATGACGATGAACGCGGCGGAACACAAGGGCCGCGTATGCACGCGCCTGGCGCGGCGCGCCGTCGCGCTGGCGGTTGCGGCCGGAATGCTGGCGTCGGGTCAGGTCGGGGCCGGCGCGGCCACCGGTCCCGCGTTGCTGCCGGCCGCGCAGATCACTCCCGGGATGACCGGGATCGGGCGGACGGTCATCCTCGGCACCCGGATCGCCGAGTTTCAGGCGCACGTCCTCGGGGTCCTGAGGAACGCGGGCCCGGCCGGCGACCTCGTTCTCTTCCGCGCGTCCGGGGCGGCCATTCAAGGGGCTGGCGGCCTCGCCGCGGGGATGAGCGGCAGCCCCATTTATATTGGAGGGCGACTGGCGGGGGCGTTTAGCTACTCGTTCGCGTTCGCCGATCCCTCGATGGGGTTGTTTACGCCGATTGAAGACATGCTGAAGGCTCTGCCGGGGCGGGAGACCCCCCGGTCGGGAGTCTACCCTGTCTCCCCGTTTCGTCTGGGCGGCCGCCTGGTCAGGCGCATCGCCTTCGGGCCGCCGAACGACGGCCCGGCCGGACCCGACACCGCGGTGGCGGTTCCAGCGGCGACCCCGCTCTTCGTGTCCGGTCTCACACCCTCGGCCACCGAGGCGTTGATCCCGGCCCTCGGGCCGATCGGACTCGTTCCCATGGCGGGGAGCGGGCAGGCCGATCTCTCCCCGGAGATCCCCCTTGAGCCCGGGAGCGCGATCGGCGTGGCGTTGATGCAGGGAGACGTGACGGCGTACGCCATCGGCACCCTGACGTACCGCGACGACACGCGCGTCTTGGCGTTCGGACACCCGTTCACGGACATGGGAAAGACCGACTTTCTGCTGACGAACGCGACTATTTTCCAGACGGTGCGCGGGCAGCAGCGCAATCTGAAGGTGGGGGCTGCCGGAGCGCCGGTGGGAACCATTTCGGAAGACCGGCCCGCGGGAATCGGCGGCACGGTCGGGCGCCTGCCGCGCATGTTCGGGGTCCTGGTGCAGGTCCACGACACCGACGGGGGGACCTCCCGGCGATTCCGGTTCCAGGTCGTGAGCAGCAAAGACCTGACCCCGGTGCTGGCGGCGCTGGGCGCCCAGGGGGTGGTCGAGCGCGCGCTCAACCGATCGGGCGAAGGGACCGCTCAGGTAGGGATGACGATGTACGGTCGTGCGCTCCCCCACCCGGTTGTGCGGGAGAACACCTTCTACAGCGGGAGCGATATCGCCGCCCGGGCTTTAAGCGAGGTGCCGCAGGGCCTGCACCTGTTGTTTGACAACGAATTCGCCGACCTCGGGCCGAGCGACATCGAATTAGACGTCCGCGTGACGGGGGTCCGGCAGACGGGAACGATCACCGAGACGGAGATGCCCCAGGCCTCCGCGCTGCCAGGCGGCACCCTCCGAGTCCGGGTGACCGTGCGGCCGTTCAGGGAATCCGCGGTGACGCGGGACGTTGATCTGGCGGTGCCCTCGGACTTTCCCGACGGACCCGCCACCCTCCTCGTCCGCGCCGGGGGAGCGGCGCCATCTCAGGCGGGAGCCCAAGGGGCGCTCCCGCCTTCCCAGATGCAGGGTCCGGCGCTCGCGCAAAACCTCGGGGATGCCATCTCCTCATTCGAGCGGGGCGAGAAAAATACCGACGTGGTGATCGAACTGGTCAGCGGAGCACAGCAAGCGGCGACGTCCGCGTCCACGCGCGACGAAGCCGTCCGGCCTTCTACCCGGTGGACGACCCCCTGGGTCCTGACCGGCCGCTTGCAGCTGCCCGTGATGATCGGAGGTGGCCGCTGAGACCCACGCCGCCGGGGCGGCCCCGGCGCACGATCTGGTGGCGCGGGATCGCGATATGGGCGCTGCTCGCGATCGGCGCCTCGGCGATGTTCGCCGGCGCGCTGTGGCATCGGTACGTCACCAGCGGGCTGCTCGCCGACGCGGTGCACCAGACCGTGGTCACAAGCCTCTCGCGCAGGTTCGGGCGTCAGGTATCGCTCGGCAGCATCAGCGGGGACGTGTTCCACGGAATCGTGCTGCAGGAGCTCCGCATCGCGGCGCCGGGAGGCTTTGACCACGGGGTGGCGTTCTCGGCCGATCGAATCCGCGTCACGCTTAACCCGGACCGCTTGCTGCGCGTCCATCCGGATCTCATCGGCAGCGTCGTGCGCATCGACTTGGTGCGGCCGTATCTCGAGCTGTCGAGGGATGCGGCAGGCTCGTGGGACACGTCGGATCTCCTGGCGGCCGGGCACGGGGCCGTGCCCGGGTCGGGCTTCCGGGGTCGCGTCGTGGTGCAGGACGGAAGCTTGCTCTTCGCCGACTCCTGGCGGGTCTCGGACCCTCCGTTCCTGGCGAGGTTCGCGCGGATCGCGGGAACCGCCGAGTTCGGGCCCGGAGACCAGATCGCGCTGACCTTCAGCGGCTGGAGCCCCGCGAACGAGGAAATGACCCTCGGCGGCCGCTACCGCCCGCAGGCGCGCACCGCCGATCTTGACCTTACGGTCGCGAACGGCGACGTCGCGCACTGGGCGAAGCGATTCGTTCACCTGCGGGGGGTCGAGTGGTCTGGCGGCCGCTTTGGCGGCGTGGTGCGCGTGTCGCTTGCGCCCTCCGAAGCCCCCCGGATGGACTTTGCCGCGACGCTCCACATTCACGATGCGGACGTCCAGTACGTGCCTGGCCACCTCTGGATGCGGCACATCTCAGGGCCACTTACGGTCGACAACATGCACGTCGCGGCCACCGGGCTCACGCTGCTCGCGAACGGGTCCCCAGTGTGGGCCGAGGGAGACCTGGTCTACGACGGAGGGCCGTGGCTCCAGCTGGACATCAAATCCGACAACCTGGACCTCACCACCGTGCGGACGCTCTTTTTCCCCAAAGCCCGGCCGGTGCTGGCGGGGCAGGCGGCCGGCGAGGTGCGGGTGACCGGGCCGATTGGAGCCCTCGACGTGGACGGGGAGATCGCCTCTGCGCAGGGGCAACTCGATCGGCAGCGATTTGACGCGCTTCGGACCCGGTTCCAGTACGCCGGAGGGACGCTCACCCTCACCGAGTTGAAGGCCGCGGTCGGCGGCGGTCGGCTTGCCGGCGACGTCGTCGTCAACGTGGCGCAGAAGACCCCTTCGTATCTCTTCTCGGGGAGCACCGAGCACGTGGACGTGCACGCGCTCACCTCGGCCGGACTCCCCGGGCTCGACGGCGTGACCGGGGACGTCTCCGGGCACGTGGTCGGGGCCGGAACCGGCTCACGGGTGCAGCTGATGGCGGACGTCACGATGGGGCCCGGTTCGCTGCACGGCGTCGCGTTTGACGCGCTCCAGGCGCTGTTCTGGAAGGACGCCGGATCGCTGGATGTCGACACGCTGAGCGCCCGGGTGGGGTCGGCGACGGTTTCCACGTCGGGGCACATCGATACCGCCGGTGCCCTGGATTTGAACGTGTGGGCCCACGATCTCTCGCTGGCCAAGATCGGAGAGCAGGCGGGGGTGGGGGCGGACTCGCTTTCCGGGCTGGTCGACCTGCAGGGACACGCGACCGGGACCGCCGACTCGCCGGTGTTCTCCGGAACCGTGACCGCCCAAGATGGGCGGGTTGGACCGATCGCGTTCGATCTCGCCCACGGGGACCTCACCGCCACGCCGTTGGGGGTCCAGACCCAGCATCTGGTGATTCAGGATGGGACGACCCAGTACAAAGTCAGCGGCGGGCTGATGTTCCATCCTCTGGCCGCGGCGGATCTCCACATCGAGGCGCAGGGCGTCGACGCCGGGGAGTTGGCGGGATCGCTTCCCGCCCTTCCGGGGATTACGGGATCGCTGGCGATGGATCTTACGATCGACGGGCCGTTTGCGCAGCCCTCCCTGACAGGGCGACTCAGCCTGGACGACGGGAGCGTCGCCGGAACCCCAATCGATCACGCGGAGGCCCACCTGAGCATGGATGGCCGGCTGGTGCGCCTCACGGACACCGAGATGCGGCTGCGCGATTCGCGCGTGTTCGCCGCGGGCACCATCGATCCACAAGGCCCCATTGATCTTCAGCTCTGGGCGAGGGACGTTCCCCTGGCGGACCTCGACGCGGCGCTCGGCATCGGTCTCTCCGCGCGAGGGAACGTGTCGCTGTCGGGCGGCGTTCGGGGGACGCTGCGCGTCCCCGAAGTGTACGGGCTGCTCTGGTCCACGGACCTCAACGCCGGAGGAGAAATCTTCGACGCCTCGGGCTCGCTCGACTACCAGAAGGGCGTGCTCCGGCTGTCGTCCGTTCAGCTCGTCAGCCGGGGGGAACGGTATGCGCTGTCTGGGGCCGTGCTCCTCGGCCCGCGCCCATCCGGCGACCTCACCCTCAGCGTCGATCAGGGTCGGCTCGCCACGCTGCTTCACGTCGCCCAGATCACCCCGCCGGCGCCGCTCGATGGCACCATCAACGGGCGTGTGACGCTCTCCGGGCCGCTGGCCGATCCCGCCGCCCACCTTGCCCTCACGCTGCGGGACGCGCAGTTTGGGGAGTACGCGATCGGGACCGGCGTGGCCGACCTGACCCTCACGCACCAGGCGATCGATATCAGGCGGTTTGAGATTCATCCGGAGCAGGGGCTGCTGCAAGCCGAAGGGCGCGTGGACCTGCGGGGGGAAAGCGCGGTGGAGATCTCGGCGGAGGGGCTCAACCCCGATTTCCTCCGGCCGTTCTTCCGGGCGGACCGGCCGCTCGAGGGGACGCTCAACTTTACCCTGCAGTTCAACGGGCAGATCCAGGATCCCACGGTGGGTCTCTCGTTCGAGGCGCTCAACGCCGGGATCGGCGACGTGGTGGCAGACCGGATCGCCGGCCTGGCCTACTACAAGGAGGGAACGCTCAATATCGAGGAAGGGGTGATCGCCAAGGGCCCCCACAAGCTGGCCGTGGTGGGGACGCTTCCGATCCGCCCGGAGAGCTTTGACCTCGATCCCCAGGCGCCGGTCTCGCTGCGGTTCACCCTCCAGGACGCCGACCTCAGCCTGCTCACCCTGCTCACCCCGCAGATTCAGGACGCCGCGGGGACCGTGGAAGGGGAGGTCAACGTGTGGGGGAAGGTCGCCGACCCCCAGATGAGCGGCTACCTCCGGTCGAGCTCCGGACGTCTCCGCTACACGCCGCTCCGCACCCCGATCGAGGATGTCAGCGTTGACCTCGCGTTTTCTCAGGACGAGATTCAGGTGCATGACATTTCGGGCACGCTGGGGAACGGACGCGCCCAGGTCAACGGGGTCATTGGGGTGCGCGACCTTCGGCCCGGCGATGTCCAGCTCACCGCCAGCGCCCGAGACGTGACCGTCGACCTCCCGGGCGCGTACAAGGGGCAGGTGGACGCCGAACTTCAGGTCACGGGGCCGGCGGTCCAGCCGACGGCGTCCGGCACGATCTCGCTCTCCCACGGGCAGGTGACCGCCGTGAGCGGCTTCGGGGGCGGCGGCGGCGGGCCCATCGGACGGAATTTGAAACTCGACACGACCCTCAACCTCGGTCCTAGCGTCGCGCTCACCGCCGGGGCGGTCCGCGCCGATCTCGAGGGGGGTCTGCACATCGGCGGCACGCTGGCTAAACCCGCCCTCGCCGGGACCGTGACGTCCAGCAGCGGCCAGATCTCGCTGCTCGGCTCCGTGTTCAACCTGACCGAGGGGGAGGCGGTGTTCTCGGAGTCCCTGGAGGCGCCGATGATCTACGCGCACGCGCAGGCCGCGTATGGCGCGACGCTCGTGTTCCTCGATGTCAGCGGGCTCGCATCGCATCCCGATCTGACGCTGAGCTCCGATCCCCCGATGGCCGAGCAAGACGTCACGGCCCTGGTCGCCCGCAACGCGGGGATCGCGGGAGATCCCACCATGATCTTGGGCCAGGGCGTGGGGCGCGCGCTGCTGGCGCCCGTCGGCCAGGCGCTTCACCTGGATGAGCTGTCGATCGCGTACAGCGGCGACAGCCCGCTCACACTTCGGGTAGGGAAATTCGTGCTGCCTCACGTATACATGACGGTGTCCGAGGTCGTCTCGGTGGGACCGCCGGGAGCCACCGTCGTGGGTGTCCCCTTTGCCGCGACGAACTATTCCGCGCTGACCCCCTCGAGCCTGACGACCCGGCCGTACGCGTATCAATCGTACGTTCTGTTTGGGTTGGGATACCTCCTCAGCCCGAGCCTCTCCGTCGACACCTTTGTCGACACGCTCGGCGGGACCGGGGTGTTCCTGGTCGACCGGTTCCCATTGTAGAATCAGGAGAGCGGCGCCCCTCCGCGCCGGATACTGTACTTGGGAGAGTGGACGTGTTCGTAGAGTATTTGTGCGCCCTGCAGGAAGTGGCCTTGCTCCGCCCCGACGAGGAACGCCGCCTGTGGCGGGCCTACAGGGATCGGGGCGACTGGCGGAGCCGGGCCCACCTCATCGAATCGTACCAGCCGCTGGTGTTCAAGGTGGCGATGCAGCTCCGGCTGCGCGAGGAGATCGTCATGGACATGATTCAGGAGGGGACCGTCGGGCTCATCGAGGCCGTGGAGCGGTTCGACCCCGCGCGGGGGGTCCTCTTTAGCACCTTCGCCACGTACAGGATTCGGGGCCGGATTCTCAACGCGCTGCACCGGGAGCGGGCCGGGGCGGCCGCCGCAGCCGCCGGTGGTGGGGACGCGGCGGCCATGCTCGAGCGAGTCCAGGATCTCGGCGCGGCCGACCGCTTGGTCCGCGTCGAGGAAGACCTCCTGGTCCAGCAGATCGTGAGAGTCATCGACCGCCTGCCGGAGCGGGAACGGCGGATCGTCCGAGCGTCGCTGCTCGCAGCGAAGGAGCCCCGGCGAATCGCGCGGGAACTCCAGATCAGCCTCTCGCACTTCTACCGTCTGCAAAAGCGCGCCCTGCAGCGCATTCAGGCGTATCTCGTGCCGGTCTCCCCAGGAATGCGGACGCAGGAATGAACCGCACGCCAGCGCTGACGGGTATTCTGAACCACATTCGCCACGCCGAGCAGTGGCTTCGGTGGGCGCGGTCCGACTGCGAGCGGGGCGACGCGCGCGCGGCCGTGCTTCGGCTGCTGCTGGCCGAAGCGGAGGTCCGTCGGGCCAGGGAATCGGGGACGCAGATACCGCAGCTGGCGCCCGTCCCGGTTCCCCATCGTCACCCGTCCGTGGTCGCGGGAGCGGTCGCGGCGGCGGCGGTGCTCGCGACGACCGCGTACATCATGCTCCGGTCCCCCGGCGCAAGTCCCGATACGACCGCCCGGTCCACTCTTCGTGCGGTGCCCGCGGCCGGGAGAGGGGTCGTGCAGTTAGAAAGCGGACGGTTCCTGACCCTGATGGGGCTACGGCCCGGGGGATGGCCAGGGTCCGAAGCGGGGGCCGGGCCTGCGACGTTCGGGACGGCCGGCGGCCTCGGAGGGGGGAGACCATCGGAGGATCTGGTGCTGCCCGCCGGCGACCAGCAGCTGCCGCTTCCGTCTCCTCGGTGATCCTTCCGATTAAGGAGACGAGGCTCGGGTGATCGCGATCGGCAGGGGGACTCGGGTCGTGCGCGCGGCGACCTGCGGCTTGGCGTGGGTGTTATTTCTCGCGAGCCCGGCTCCGGGCGGCCTCCGGGCGCAGCCTTTCGCCCCCGGGCCGGAATCCCCGCCTCCCCCCGGCGGCCAGCCGTTTGTTCCGCAGCCCGGCGCGCCACCCCAGACGCTTCCGCCACAAAAGATCGCCGACATCACCGTCCGCGGGAACACGAACGTGCCCACCGATCAGGTCCTGGGGGTGGTGACCACCAAGGTCAATGACCCGCTCAACGAGGAAAAGATCAACAGCGACGTCCAGGCGATCCTCAACACGGGACTCTTCGCCGACGCCGTGGTCCGGCTGGAGCCCGTCCCGGAGGGCGTCCGGGTCGTGTTCGTCGTCGTCGAGAACCCGGTCATCAGTACGGTGGAGGTGAAGGGCAACACGGTCATCTCCACCGGGGACATCCTCAAGTCGCTCGGCGTCCAAACCGGCCAGGTGCTGAACAGCATCACCATGCGGACGGGCGCGCGGGCGATCGAGAAACTCTATCAGGACAGAGGCTACGCGCTGGCCCGGGTCTCGGACATCATCGTCAGCCCGGAAGGGACCCTGACGGTGACCCTGGCCGAAGGGCGGATCGAAGCGATCACGTTCGTGGGGCTCCACAAGACGAAGCCCTATGTCGTCCGCCGGGAACTGACGTTTAAGGTCGGGGACGTCTTTAACGTCAACGCGGTCAACGCGAGCCTCAAGAAGCTGTTTCTGCTCAAGTACTTCTCGGATGTCAAGGCCTCGCCGGGTCCGGGGAGCGAGCCGGACACCGTCAACGTGACGATGACCTTCACCGAGCAGCGGACGGCCTCGATCGGATTCGGCGCCGGCTACAGCACCCAGAGCGGCCTCGAAGCATTCGTCAACGTGCGGGACATCGATTTCGGCGGGAACGGGCAGACGCTCTCCATCCAGTACAACCCGACCGTGCTGAACGGCAGCGCGACGGGGATCTCGTTTCGAGAGCCGTATTTCTACGGCAGCCACACGGCGTTCGACGCACAGCTGTTCAACGTGACGACGATTCCCACCAACTACACGCTGGGCCTCGGCAACCAGTTCCAGTACAACCTGACCAACACCGGGGGCTTCTTTTCGCTGACCCAGCCCCTCGACGCGATCCACTCGATCAACTACGGGCTCAAGGACGTGAACTCCACCTTCGCGCCTCCCACCAACGGCGGGACTCCTCCCCCCCCGGGGTTTCAGTTTACGCCGGGCGCGGTGGTCGCCCCGATCCTCGGCTGGGCGGTGGACACGCGGGACGATCCCAACTTCCCGACGAGCGGGGAGCGGCTCTTTCTTGCCGGGGAGTTCGGCTTTGAGGCGTTGGGGGGGAACTTTACGTTTCAAAAGCTTGAGGCCGACTACTCGAAGTACATTCCCGCGGGAGAGAACACGATCGTCGGCCACGTGCACTTGGGCGGCGCGCCCCAGGCGATGCCGCAGCAGGAGCAGTTTTTTCTCGGCGGGCAGACCACCCTCCGCGGGTATCCCTACGAGCGGTTTCAGGGCGATGAGGAATTCCTCTTACAGCTGGAGTACCACTTCCCCTTGAGCCACCTGCCTTTGCTCTCGCACCTCGGCGGGATCACGGGGATCGTGTTCGGCGATACGGGCAACGCATCGCTGAACGGGGCCGGGCTCGGGGCCTTGTTCACCCTGCACTCCGACTTCGGCTTCGGGATCGCGGTGAAGACGCCGTTCGGCCCGTTCCGGCTCGACTACGGCTTTAGCAATGAGGGAGGATTCCTGTGGGTATCGACGGGCGTCATCTTCTAATCGAAGGAGTCCTGGGCAATTGGGAGGGGGGACGGAAGCCATGAAGTGGGTGAAAATCGCAGGCGCCGTAGTGGCCGTGATCGGCGTGCTGGCGGCGGGCGCGTACGTCTTTACCCGGTCGGGTCCTGCGCTCGGGCAATCGTTCACGATCGGATACGTGGACATGCCCCGGGCGCTCGACGCCCACCCGCACAAGGCCAGCGCGGAAGCGGCCCTGCGGGACTACGCGCAATCGCAGATCGCCGACGCGCGGCAGCGGGCGAAGGGAATGACGCAGGCCCAGCAGCAGGACCTCCAGCGGCAGGTCGACCAAGACCTCCTCAAGAAGCGCACCGAGCTGATCGGGGGGCTGGAGAAAGACATCCGGGCCGCGATCGAAAAGGTCGCCAAGCAGCAGGGGGTCAGCATCGTGCTGAGCCGTGAGGTCGTCCTCTACGGCGGGGTCGATCTCACCGATCAGGTCGTCAAAGTGGTCAGCGGCAAGTAATCCCTCTCGCATGATTCGCTCGCTGGCCTGGGTCGTGGTGGGTGCCCTGCTGCTCGGGTGCCAGGGGAGAGGTCCGGCGGCGCGGCCGCCGGCGGCCCCACCGGCCCCGGAGGTGACCGCTCCGCCGCCGCCCCCTCCGCTGCGGGTGGCGGTGGTGGACTTCATCCGGGCGGTCCAGGCCCATCCCCGGTGGGGCGAGGTGGCGGCGCTCGACCAGCAGATTCAGGAGATCCAGATCGAGCTGGCGATGGTGCCGGGTGTCCAGATTCCCAGCTTGCAGATCCCGACACCCAAGATCGATCTCACCCCCGAAATGAAGGCCGAGGTCGAGCGCATGAAGCCCGAGTTTCAGCGCGAGGTCCAGGCGTTCGAAGACGCGGGGCGCAAGGAGCTCGCGGATTACGGACAGCAGGTGCGCTCCGACCAACTGCAAAAGCTCAGCGCCCGCCGTTCCGAGTTGAAGACCCAGCTCGACCAAGCGATCAAGGATAAACAGCAGGCGATCGCCACCGACACCCAGCAGTTTCAGGAGCAGACCATGGCGGAATACCGGCTGCCGCTCCTCAACCTCCACCTCAAGCAAGAGACGATCCAGACGATGAGCAAGACGGATGCCGAAGCCCTCGCCGCCCAGATTCAAACCCTCACGAAAGAGCGCGACGAAAAGATCGCGGCGCACGAGCGGGCAAACCAACAGGCGTTTTTTGAATTCCAAAAGGCCGAGTCCGACAAAGCGAGTGCCGACTTGAAGGCCTACCAGGATCAACTGACGCAGGAAGGCCAGCGGCTGGTTGACGAGCGGGCGGCCCAGATCACGGCCAGGGTGCGCGCGGAGATTGAGGCGAAGCAAGGGGAGTTCAATCAGCGCTTGAAGGATCGGGAGCAGGCGCTCGTCGCCGCCGCCCGGGGACAGGCCATCCAGCAGATGACGCAGGCGAAGACGGAGGCGGAAGCGCAGGCCCGCAAGCAGATTCAGGCACAGATCGATGCGCGGGACAAGCAGATGCAGGCACTACGGACCCGGCTGCTGGGCCTCCAGCGAGACCGCGCGCGGCTGTACGCGATCATCATGGCCGATCTGCGGATCGAGGCCGCCGCCCTCAGCCAGGAAAAGGGGTGGGACGTGGTGCTCACCCAGGCCGTCGCCTCGGTCGCCGCGGTGGACGGCACCGACGACCTCATCGCGCGTATCAAGCATTAACTCGAAGGGACGGTGACGATGGTGCGATCGCTCGTGGGGGTCCTGGCGCTCGGGGTGGCGCTGCTGGCGGGGCAGTGCGGCGCTTCCCCGGTCGGGATCGTCGACACGCAGCGCGTGATGAACGAGAGCGTGAGGGCCCTCCAGTACCAAAAGCAGCTGGACGATCGGGAGAAGCAGATGGCGGCGGAGCTCGCCGTCCTCGCCCAGCAGCAGGTCGCCAAGCCCGAGCTTGAGGCCCGGCGGGCCGGCTTTCTGACCGAGCTCGGACAGATGAAGCACGAATTCGAAGGGCAACTGACCCAGCAGCTCGGCCAGGTCGCGGCGGAAGTGGCACGGGAAGATCACCTCCGTCTCGTCTTGATCAAGACGCCGGTGTGGTACGGCGGCCGCGACATCACGCAGCAGGTCATCGAACGGCTGAAGTAGCCGGGGGAGGTGCGCGATGCGACTGGACGAGCTGGCCCGGCGGATCGGGGGGGAGGTCGCCGGAGACCCAAGCATCGAGATCACCCGCGTCGTCCCGCCCGAGGAGGCCGGGCCGGGGACGATCGTCGTGCTGTCCGATCCGCGCCAGATCCCCGCCGCGGAGGCCGCCCGCGCGGCCGTGATTCTCTCGCAGGACTCGCCCCCGACCTCATCGCCGGGCATCCGCGTCCGCAACGCGCGGGTCGCGTTCGCGCTCGCCCTGCGTGCCCTGATGCTGCAGAAGGCGCCTCCCCCAGGGGTCCATCCCACCGGCATCCTGGGGGAACGGGTGCATCTGGGCGCCGGCGTCTCGGTGGGTCCGTACGCCGTCATCGCGGATGATGTCACGCTCGGGGACCGGGTTCAGGTGCACGCCCACGCGGTGATCGAGGATCACGTCCAGATCGGCCCCGATTGCGTGCTCCACCCCCACGTCGCCATCCGCCACGGCTGCACGCTGGGCGCGCGCGTCGTGCTGCAGACCGGCACCGTGATCGGCAGCGACGGGTTCGGCTATGCGCAGGATGGCGAGCGCCGCCACATCCCGATTCCGCAGGTCGGCACCGTCGCGCTCGCCGACGACGTGGAGATCGGGGCCAACTCCGCGGTGGACCGGGCCACGCTCGGCGTCACGCGGATCGGCCGGGGGTCGAAGCTCGACAACTTCATCCACATCGCCCACAACGTCGAGGTGGGCGAGGACGTGGCGATGGCCGCGGCGTGCTTCGTCGCGGGCAGCACCACGATCGGCAACCGCGTCCTCATCGGGGGATCGGTCGCGATCGGGGATCACATCAAGATCGGGGACGACGCGGTCGTGCTGGGCGATTCAGCCATTCCCACCGATATTCCGCCGGGGGCGGTCGTCGCCGGCCATCCCGCGTGGCCCCGCATGGCCCAGCGCCGGGCCGAGGCCGCCTTCCAGCGCCTGCCCGAGGTGGTCCAGCAGCTCCGCAAGCTCGAGCAGCGGGTCCGCCAGCTGGAAGGAGGATAGCCGCCCGGGGGTGGAAGCCGCCCGCCAGAAGACGATCGAATCCCCGGTCCAGCTCGAGGGTGTCGGCCTCCACACCGGCCGCCTGCTTCAAATGACGCTTCGACCAGCGGGGCCCGACACCGGCGTCGTGTTTCGGCGGAGCGGCGGCGGTAGCGGGATTCCCGCCACCCTGCAGGCGGTGACCGGGACGTCGGGCTGTATCACCCTGGGAGGGCCGGACGGAATCCGGACCGTCGAGCACGTTCTCTCGGCGGCCTGGGCGCTCGGCGTGGACAACCTCGATGTCGAAGTGGACGGGACGGAGGTCCCCGGGATGGACGGGAGCGCCCTCCCGATCGTTCGCGCGCTCCGGCAGGCCGGGGTTCGCTCCCTCGAAGCCCCACGCCGGATCCTGCGCGTCCGTGAGCCCGTCTGCGTGGGCGAGGGGCGCGCGTGGGCGGTCGCCCTGCCCGCCCCGCGATTTGGCGCGGCCTACGTAGTCTGGGTGGACGCGCCTGGGCTGGGCGACCAGGCCGCCACGTATGATCCAACCCAGGATCGATACGAGGAGACCATCGCTCCAGCGCGAACGTGGGGATACGAAAAAGATGCGACTGCGTTGCGCGAGCGCGGGATGGCGCTCGGCGCGTCCCCGGACAACACGCTCGTCGTGGGCGAGGCGGGGTTCTTGAATCCTCCCCGGTTTCCCAACGAGCCGGCGCGCCACAAGATCCTCGATCTGTTGGGAGACTTAGCCTTGCTGGGACGTGACATTCAGGGATTTGTCATCGCCGTGCGCGGGGGTCACGGACTGCACGTGGCGCTGGCGAAGGCGCTTGGAAACCGGGAGGGATGAGCATGGCGGACCGACGGGCTGGCCCGATGGAGATCCAAGAGATCATGACCCATCTTCCCCACCGGTATCCCCTGCTGCTCGTAGATCGCATCCTCGAGCTGGAGCCCGGTCATCGGATCGTCGGCGTAAAGAATGTTTCGGCCAACGAGCCGTACTTCGTCGGGCACTTCCCCGGCCACCCCCTCATGCCGGGGGTGCTGATCGTGGAGGCCATGGCCCAGGTCGGGGGGGTGCTCACGGCCCTCCTCCCGGGTTCCGAGGGCAAGCTGGCCTACCTGGCCGTGATCGACCGAATGCGGTTCCGCCGCCCCGTGCGGCCCGGCGACCAGTTGATCACCGAGGCGGTCGTGATCAAGATTCGCGACCGGGTTGGGAAGATGCGGGTCACCGGGCGGGTCGATGGGCAGGTCGTGGCCGACGGGGTGATGACCTACTCGCTGGCGGACCTGGAAGAGATGGGGCAGGCACTCTTAAGTGGACAGATCGTGAGCCTGGAGGAGGCGCATCATGATGGGGCCTGATCCGGTCCACGTTGCCCAGCGGGCCGAGCGCGTCGTGCACCCCACGGCGATCATCGATCCGGGAGCGGAGCTTGGACCCGGCGTCCGTGTGGAGGCGTACGCGGTGATCCGCGATCACGTGACGATCGGCGAGGGGACCTGGATCGGACCCCACGCCGTCATCGAGGAGTGGACGACGCTCGGGCGGGACTGTCGCGTCTACGCAGGGGCGGTGCTCGGGGGAATCCCGCAAGATCGCCACTTCAAAGGGGAGCGCAGCTACCTGACGATCGGCGACCGGGTGGTGCTGCGCGAGTACGTCACCATCAGCCGGGCCACCGGGGAAGAGGCCGCGACCGTGATCGGCGACGACACCCAGATGCTGGCCTTCTCGCACGCGGGCCACAACTGCCGGTTCGGCCGCGGGGTGATCATCACGAACACCTGCCAGATCTCCGGCCACGCCGTCATCGGAGACCGCACGCAACTCGGCGGGATGGTAGGAGTCATCCAGTTCGCCCGCATCGGAACGCTGGTAATGGTGGCCGGCATGGCGGGGATCAATAAAGACGTCCCCCCGTACATGCTGGTGAATGAGAACCCGACTCGGCTCGCGATGATCAACCGGGTCGGCCTGGAGCGCGCCGGGGTGCCCGAGGACGTTCAGGCGGCCCTCCGCCGCGCGCACCGGATCCTCGTCCGCTCGGGGCTCGACGTCTCGCGCGCGGTTGACCGCATCGAAGCGGAGCTCGGCGAGTGGCCGGAGGTGCGTCATCTCGTGGAGTTCATCCGGGACAGCCAGGCCCGCGGCATAGGGATTCATCGGTGACGCTCCTGGACTCCCCTGGCAGAACAACACCGGAGGCTCCGGTCGGCCTGATCGCCGGACACGGCTCCCTCCCGGTAGAGGTAGCCGTATCGGCCCGCCGGCACGGCCGTCAGGTCGTCTGCGTGGATGTCCTCGGCGGCGACCCGAAACTCCAGGGGGTCAGCGACGTTTACTACGCGGTGCCTTTTGGGGATCTCGGCGAAATCATCGAAGCATTCCGGCGTCACGGTGTGCGGGAACTGCTCCTGGCGGGAAAGGTGGACAAGCTCCCCACGATTCGCAACGTGAAACTGGATGCGTACGCGCTACGGGCGGCCCAACGTGTGCTGGATCACCGTGACACGAGCATCCTGGGTGCGATCCTGGCGGTATTCGAAGAGTCCGGCTTCGAGATCGGCAGTCAGACTCGGTATATCGCGCACCTCGTGCCCGCCCCCGGGGTGCTGAGCCGGCGCCCCCCTTCGGAACGCGAGATGGCCGACATCCGGGCAGGCCTGCGGTTCGCTGCGGAGGTCGCCAAGCTCGACATCGGGCAAGCGGTCGCGGTTCGAAAGGGCGCGGTCGTGGCGGTGGAGGCCGCCGAAGGCACCGACGCCATGATCCGCCGCGCCGGTAGCCTTGCCGACGGCGTGGTGGTGGTGAAGGTGAGTCGCCCCCATCAGGATCCGCGGTACGATCTTCCGGTGGTCGGTCCCGACACCCTGCGCGCGCTTTCCGAGGCCCGCGGAACGGCGCTGGCCGTCGAGGCAGGGCGGGCGATCCTCCTCGAGCGAGACCAGGTGATCGCCGCCGCCGCTGGCGCGGACATCGCGGTGGTTGCCGAAGTCGTGCCACGCGCCGACGCTTAGGATGTGACCGCCGCACCCCGCATCTTCATCGTTGCGGGCGAGGTATCGGGGGATCACCAGGCGGCCCTCCTGGCCGCCGTGCTGCGCCAAAAGCATCCCGGGCTCGCGATCTCCGGCGTCGGCGGCGATCGGATGCGGTCGGCCGGCGTGGATGTGCTGCTCGACACCACGCGGTGGGGGGTCATCGGCTACCTCGAGGCCTACTCCCGGCTGCCGCTGTTCGCCCTCCGCTTCTGGAAGGTCGTCCGCCTGATCGAACACAGCCGGCCCGACCTGCTCGTTCTCGTTGACTTCCCAGGCATGAACCGAGAACTCGTCCGGCACTTTTCTGGACGCGTGCCGATGGTGTACTTCTTTCCGCCCCAGACGTACGGGAGGCGGGGAAGGTCGGCCGAGCGCATGGCCGGCGCGCGGGTCCGGTTGCTCGCGGTCCTGCCGTTTGAGGCCGAGTCGTACCAGCGGGCAGGCGCCGATGTGGTCTTCGTAGGACACCCCGCGGTCGACGCGGCCGCCGCGGTGAGCGCGCCGCCCCAGCGCCTCCGGGAGGACCTCGGGATCGGGCCGGGACTGCTCGTGGGGCTCCTTCCTGGAAGCCGCGTCCAAGAAGTGCGGAGCCTCCTCCCCCCGATGCTGGACGCGGCGCGGCAGCTCCATTCTGGCCTCGGCGTTCAGCTCGTCCTGCCGATGGCATCTTCCCATCTCCGGCCCGAGGTCCAGGCGGCGGTCGCGGCCGCCGGCCTCCCGGTGCGCCTGGTCGAGGGCCGTCCCCTCGACGTCATGCGCGCCTCCGACGCGATCGTGATGGCGTCGGGGACTGCCTCGGTCGAGGCCACATGCATCGGCGTGCCGATGGTCGTGTTGTACCGCCTATCTCCTGTGACCTGGTGGATCGGGAGTCACTTCGTTGTTCCACGCTGGGTCCTCGACATCGGCATCTCCATCCCCAGCATTCTCTTGGGTCGCAAGGTGGTGCCCGAACTGCTTCAGGGTGCGGTCACCGGTGAGCGAATTGAGGCGGAGGTGAAGCCCTTGCTGACCGATCCGGCCGCGCGGAGCCGAATGCTGCGGGACTTGGAGGAAGCGCGGGGGCAACTGGGGGCCCCCGGGGCGTTGGACCGCGCGGCGACGGAAGTGCTGCGTGCCCTGGACAGCCGGCGGGGGGGCACGGTACGATAGGGTCGTGAGCATGCGCGCGCTGTGGACAGGCGTCCGACGATTTTGGCTGTGGGCGATCCCCGGTGTGCTGCTGGCCGTCCTGATCTGGACGTTCCTCCCGCATCCCGGGCCGGTTCCTGCGGCTCCCCCGCCTCCGCCGAAAGAGACCGCGCAGCACGCGGATCCTTCCGGTGGCGCGCCGCCCGCCCCCGCGCCGTCGCCGGCCAGCCTCCCATCCGGGGTCTCGCTCCCCCCCGGCATCCCGTCCCAGGAGGCGCTCCATGATTCCTCCGTCCCCTATGCGGAGATCCGCCAGGGAGACCTCACCGGCACCGATGCCACCGGCCACGCGCGGTGGCGCATCGTCGCCGAGGACGTGACGGTGGACCAGGAGAAGAAGGTCGTGTCCATCCGGAGCGTGCAGGCCACGTTTTACAGCCAGGATGGAACGACGATGACCATCACCGCGCAGCAGGGGACGTACGATACGCAAACCCGGGAGATCGAACTGGCCGGGGCCGTGCACGGGACGACCAGCACCGGGCGCCAGCTGTTCGCCGACCGGATGCACTGGGCGCCCTCCTCCGGCCTGATCACAGGATCCGGGAACGTCAGGCTGATGGAACAGCGGGTGACCATGTACGCGGACAGAATGGTCACCAGCATCACCCTCGGGCAGACCCAATTTTTCGGCCACGTCCACGTAGCGGCGCAGTGAGCATGCGGGCCCCGACTGCGTGCCGCACCGCAAGGCCGTTCCGTCGGATGAAGGTGAGCGTGGCGGTGCTCGCTGGGCTGGTGTTCGCGGCGGCTCCAGCCTCACGGGCGCAGGTCCCGGTACCGCCCGATCAAACCTCGCCGGGCAACCCGGTTCAGTCCGTTCCGGCGGACGTGACGGGGGCGACCCGGGTCGAGTACGATGACAAGAACCAACAGGTCGCGCTGGAAGGCGCTCCGGTCGTCGTCGTCCACGGGACGCTGCGGCTGGCGGCCCCCCAGATCCGGTACAGCGTGAAGGAACATCAGGTGTCTCTTCCCGGCGGAGGCACGGTGTCGAGCCCAACGATCGAGGTGACCGCCGACCGCATCGACGCATGGCTCCGCACCCGGCACGTCACCGCGGAAGGGCACGTCCACGGCCGGTTTCTGCTGGAGGGCTCATGGGCGGCGTTTGCCGCGGGGCGGGTCGAGGCCGACGACCGGCCAGACGCGCGCCAGATCGTTGCCACCGGCGATGTGGTGGTGAAGCGGGAAGACGCGGAGCTCCACGGCGACCGGCTCGCCTATGATCGGCTTACCCAGCAGGGCACGTTGGACGGGCACGCGGAACTCATCCGCGGATCCGACCGCCTGCGCGCCGACCACCTCATCGCGTACGTGGACCGCCGAGAAGTCGAGGCGCACGACCATGTCCTGCTGGACCGGGAGGACATGCAGGGATCGGCGGATCAAGCGACCTACACGGAGCCCACGCAGACCGCGGTCCTGTCGGGCCACGTGGTGCTCACCCGCGGGAAGGACACGCTGACCGCCGAGCGTGTGACGGTGCACTTGGATCAGCACACGGCGATCGCCGAGGGGCGCCCGCAGATGGTCGCCTATCCGCCGGAGCCGTCGCCATGAGCCGGGTCATCCGGCTGACGCCGCCGCGGGGCACGCTCCGCGTGGAAGGTTTGGTGAAGTCGTACGGGGCGCGCACGGTCGTCGACCAGGTGTCGATCGAGGTCTCGGCGCAAGAGATCGTGGGGCTTCTCGGTCCCAACGGCGCCGGGAAAACGACGACGTTCTACATGATCGTGGGGCTGGTGCGGCCGGATGCGGGCGAGGTGTGGATCGGCAGCCGACGCGTCACCGCCGACCCGGTCGACGTGCGCGTCCGGTGCGGGCTGGGATATCTGGGGCAGGAGCCGTCCGTGTTCCGCCGGCTCACGGTGGAGGAGAACCTTCTGCTCGTGCTCGAGCAGCAGCGGCTTCCGACAGCGGTTCAGCGCCAGAAGGCCGATCGCCTGCTCGAAGAGTTCGGCCTGGGAAACTTGCGGCGGCAGCCCGCCTGGACGCTCTCCGGCGGGGAGCGGCGGCGGGTCGAGATCGCCCGGGCCCTGGCGCTGGATCCGGTTTTCCTGCTGCTCGACGAGCCATTCACGGGGATCGACCCCCGGTCGGTCCAAGAGCTGCAGCAGACCGTGCGCTACCTCCGGCAACGCGGCCTCGGCATCGTGGTCACCGATCACAACGTGCGGGAGATGCTGGTGATCACCGACCGGGTGGAAATCATCCACGGAGGGCGGATTCTCTTCACGGGAGAGCCCGACCAGCTCTTGGAGAACGCCGAAGCCAGACGGCTTTACCTCGGCGAGAGGTTCCGGCTGTGACCGTCTCGCTGCTGGACCGCCTGATCTGGATGGAGATCGGGGGGGCGTTCGGGTTCGGGTTGGGACTGTTTTCGGTCCTCGTGGTGATGAACCACCTCTTTTACCTGGCCCGCATCGTCATCGGCCAGGGTGTGCCGTTTGCGATCGTGTTCGCGCTGTTCGTGTATCGGGTCCCGTCCCTGATCGCATTCTGCGTGCCGATGGGGGTCCTGCTCGCCACCGTGCTGGGGGTGGGCAGGCTCGGCGACCACCACGAGATCGCGGCGCTTCGCGTCAGCGGAGCCAGCCTCTACCGGATCTGCGTCCCGATCCTCCTGGCGGGAGCCGCCGCCGCCGTGGGCACGGTGGTGTTCTCCGAGGGCGTCGTGAGCGCCGCCAACGACCGGTACCGGACGGTGTTCAATGCGGTGATGACCCGGGCGCCCCAGCTCCAGCCCGTGGAGAACATCTTCTTCCAGGCCCCGACCCCGGAAGGGAACGCCCTGTACTATGCCAAGCGGTACAGTCCGCGGACGCGTACGCTCGAAGACGTGACCGTAGTGTACCTCGCCGGGGGGCAGGCGCTCCGGATCATCCAAGCCCGCGAGGCGGCGTACCGGAGCGGGGGTTCCTGGAAGTTTGGCGACGGCGAGATTTACGTGCTCAGCGGAGGCAATGTTGTCGCGACAAAGTTCAGCGCGATGGACCTGAACGTCCCGCGCTCCCCGGAAGAGCTCACCCTCCCGCCCAAGCCGCCAGCGGAGATGAGCCTGCGCGAGCTCTCGTACGAGATCGGGGAGGCGCGACGGCGGGGCACGGATTCGCGCCCGTACGTCGCGGAGTTCCACTCGAAACTCGCGACCGCCGCCAGCTGCATCGTGTTTGCGCTGATCGCCTTCCCGTTGAGCCTGCGCCCCCACCGGTCCGGGCCCAGCATCGGGCTGGGTCTCAGCATCCTCGTCCTCCTCGTCTACTACGCGGTTGCCATCCCCGCCCAGCTCGCCGGCGACGGGCGGCTGTTGCCCCCCGTGCTGGCGGCGTGGCTCCCCGACGGGATCGTCGGCGCGCTTGGAGTGGTTCTGCTCGCGCGAGCGGCCCGGTGAACGTCGCCATCATCCTGATCCCGACGCTCATCCTCGTGAGCGGCGTGGTCGCGTTTGTCGGGAACCAGGTCGGCCGCAACATCGGGCGTCGCCGGCTCTCGGTGCTTGGGCTTCGGCCGCGATACACCGCGCAGATCATCACGGTTGCGACCGGCATGCTGATCACGCTCGTCACGTTGGCCACCGTGCTCCTGGTCAGCAACGACGCTCGGCAGGCGCTGTTTCATCTTGGTGAGTTGCAGGAACAGACTCGGCGCCTCGAATCCCAGATCGCCCAGCAGGAGGCCGAGCTGCACGCGCTGCAGGTCCGGGATATCGTCTATCAGGCCAACCAGGAGGTCTTGCGCACCGTGGTCGACGGCCGCGGCGACCCCGCCACCGTCCGCAGCCGGGTCCAGGCGTTTTTCGACCTCGCGGTGCACACCGCCCAGGAGCGGGGCGTGTCGCCCGGGCCCGACGGCGTTACCGTGCAGATGTCGCCCTCCGGCCTCACCGTAGGGGACGTGGCCCAGGACGTCGTGGAGCGCCACCAGGTGATGATCCTTCGCATGATCGCGGTCGAGAACACGGTCCGCGGCGGCCCGCTGGTGGCGACCGTCATCGGCTTTCCCGACCTGCTGGTATTCGGGGACGGCGAGACGATCGTGACCCGCAAACTGGATGGGCGCGCGACCCCGCAGCAGATCGAAGCCGGGCTGCTCGGCTTGACCGAACAGGTCGCGAAGGTCGCCAAAGAGCGCGGCATCATCTCTCCTCCCTTTGCGCTGGCCACGGATCCGCCGGACGTCCGGCTCGACCCTGCGATTCTCCTTCAAACGCTGGAGCGCGTCACGGCGAGCCGGATCCCGGTCGACGTGGAGGCCGTCGCCTCCGCGGACACGTATACGATCGGGCCGGTGATGCTCACGTTTCGATGAGGGTGCTCGCCGTCGACCCGGGCCGCGACAAGTGCGGGGTTGCGGTCTGCGATCCCGGGGGGGTCGTGGCGCGGCGCGTCGTTCCGCTCGCCGACCTGACGGCCCTGGTCGGCCGGTGGGTGGCCCTGCATCGAGTGGGAACGGTCCTCATCGGCAACCAGACAGGGTTCAAGAACGTGGCTTCGCTGCTTCAGAACCTCCCGGTTCCAATCGTGCCGGTCGAGGAACGGCGGACGACCCTTACGGCGCGACTGCGATTTTTCCGGGACCATCCTCCGAGAGGGTGGAGGCGGTTCCTCCCCCGTTCGCTCCAGGTGCCTTGGGAGCCCTACGACGACTACGCCGCGATCGTCCTGGCGGAGGCCTACTTGTCCGGTCGGGCCTCGCGCTAGGTCCGAGAGTATCGAACATATGATCGTATCGAACATTGGGGTTCAGGCAGGATTACCGAATAATGACAGAGAAAGTGCAGGTCCATTGGAGCCCTTCACCCTGGCAGGACACAAGGGTGCAATGCAGTTTCTTGATGGGCCGTGCACGGAACGCTTCTGTCGTCAGGAACGGTCGTGCAAGCGAAAGATGATCCGGGAAGAGATCGTTTAGAAGAGAACGATGCACTCATATGTGCCCGCTCCGACGGCCAGCGGCCGTTGTCGGGACCGCATCCGGAAAGGGGGGGAGGAATCGCAGGGTGCGCCTGGAGGACGGGTGCAAGCGGGCGTGCAAGGGGGATGCAAGGCGTAGAGAAAACACGGACACTCGCGCCCCACGCTTCCACGTGCGCCCGACATCACACACGCAAGGGGGAATGAGCGACATGAGACAGCTCGCGATGGCAGTCGCGGCCGCGCTCGTGTTTGCCGTGATCTCCCCCGCTTTTGCGCAGCCGTTCGCGGACACGCCCCCGAATCATTGGGCGTACGACGCGATCGCTGAGCTAGCGGCGAAGGGGCTCATCGAGGGCTATCCCGATGGGACCTTCAAGGGCGATCGAGCGATGACGCGGTACGAGATGGCCATGGTAGTCGCGCGGTTGCTCGCTCGGATTGAGAGTATTCAGATTCCGGCACCCACGCCCCAACAGCCCGCGGTCACCAAGGAAGACATTGACACGATCATGAAGCTGGTCAATGAATTCCGAGCGGAATTGGCCGCGAAGAACGTACGGCTGACGGCGGTCGAAGAAGAGCTGAACGCCATCAAGGCGCGGCTCGACAACGTCCGCTGGACCGGCGGCCTCCGGTTCCGGTACAACGTCCAGGGGGCATCGCCGAACGCCGGGACCAACACCCCTGGGCCACTCAATACGGTTCCGACCTCCGCCGGGCTCGGCGGGTCGGGCGCGATAAACAACGGCTCCCACGCGACCGGCAACGGGGCCTCGCTCAACGGGAACAACATCACCGGCAGCGCCGCGAGAAAC